>Ga0325402_1002474_pt1 | contig 16244 bp, 8 predicted proteins | sample PopdelMetagenome_22_FD_207212 | JGI IMG/M metagenome (GOLD analysis project Ga0325402, IMG submission 207212) | Populus deltoides microbial communities from Bellville, Georgia, United States - Xylem-PdKOR-R3 | ecosystem: Host-associated > Plants > Phyllosphere > Stem > Wood/Secondary xylem... | reverse complement strand
AATTATTTATTTATGTAAAAAATTGTTGTTAACAAACATGTTTATGAACTTTTTATAATTTAAATAGATTTAAAAATGTCATACAAAATGAAAGCTTAATTTATAAGAGTTAATTATATATTAGAGTCTGTTTCACGTTATTCATGTTATTTTTTATAAATCATATCTGATGAAAATAAGTTAAAATAACTTTATATTAGAAATATCTTTATTAACATTTATTTAAAGTAATTCTTAAAGAATAGATATTGTATGACCCTATTTGTTTTATGGAAAGTATTTTTTTAAAAATCAATTTCTAAATGAAAAATTATTTGCAATCAAATTTTTTTTACTTGATTTTCATGAAAATATTTTTCTTTTTATATATTTTGAGCGGAAAATATTTTCTAAAAAGTTGTGAAAAAATAAAAAATATATATATCTTATTATTTGTTAATTATATCAATTTTAATTCTCAATCTTTTAATTGTTATATTTTTTTAATTTTATCTTTTAAAATTTGATTTAATTTAACACCAAAAAAAATTAAAAAATACAAACAAAGATTTGAATACATTCAAAATATATTTATAGGCCTCCACTTATATTCAATGAATCTATAAAAAGTCATGTTGATCTTGTTTAAATTATTATATATAGTATCAAGATATTGCGCAAAACCCTAAAATATATATAATCACAAGGAAGATGCAATCCACTGCTTTATATTACTTTATTATTAATAGCAGATGATAAAAAGGGTTTTGCCATTCTGATGTTGATATTTTGTTAAAAATATAGCAAAAATGGTTTTTTTTTAGAGAGAGAGAGAGAGAGATTGCATCAACTAATTTCGTGATGAGTATTTTTTGTACAATGGAGACTGATAGACTGCAGCGCACTTACGTTTCTAGAAGTTTGATAAACTACTAGCCATCAATTGGGAATTACTTTATTTATTTTGTTTTGTTTTGTTTTATGATTTCTTTTTCAATAAAAAAGTTAAGGTTAGAAACACAAGGGCCCAGCTCCCTGGCCTAGGCGTGTCATGTCCACTCGCCCGAGGTCTTGGTCTGGCTCAAAATTCTGTTCTGTTCAATCTTTTTCATTTTTATTCTGGGTTTTTTTTTAATCTCCAAAAATATTTTTTTTTGAAAAATTTAAAATATATTTTAATGTATTTTCAGTGATGTATATTTTTGAGGGTATTTTAATCTTTTTACATGATACATTAGTCATTAAAGATTTTTATGTGGGTATATGGATTGCTTGAACTTTTCTAGATATAATAGAATGAGCTAATTGTCCTCCAAGTGAGAAAATTTAAAACTAACTTATGAGGATATTTTAGTTTTTCTATTTTAAAAAACATTAAAATGACAATTTTACACTCTAATAGTAAAAAAAAAAAAAAGAAGCTATGCATAAACGAGCATTCTAGTCTTTCACGTAGATTTTTTTTTGTTAATTTTAGGATCATCAAAGACACTTTTTTTCTTTTTGGTTTGATAAATTATTAATTTTAATTTTAAAAGCAATAAGCGCGAGTGGTGCACTCGTCAATGCGTGAGAGATGCCCACACACTTTGAACGGCGTGTACGACTCTTTCTAGTGGCTGAAGTTGCTCTTTAGTAGTGTCAATGGATGCGCTATCAAGTTCTCATGGTACGACGCATGTTGGCATAGATAGAAAGGTTTGTCGTAGGTAAGCGTTTTATTCTTTTCTCTCTCCTTCCCAAAAAATTACAGGCTAGCCCCTTTTTTTTTTTACTATTTCAACTTTAAGTCCCGTTTGTATGCTGAAAAGTAGTTTCTTTTTAGAAAGTGAATTCTGGGAAAGTGAATTATTTTTTGATGTTTGGTAGTGTAATGGAAAATAAGTTGGAAAATATTTTCCAGTGTTTGATTATGTCATGAAAAATGAGCTGGAAAATAATTTATGAATTTTTTATTTTTTTCAAGTTTATTAAAATAATGAGGAACAAATCTTACAAATTAAAAAGTTGAATGGGAATGAAATTGAAAAAAATATATAATTTCATAAATTATCTCAAATAAATTAAATAATAATCAAAATAATAGAGATCAAATCTAAAAAAATAAAAAAAAATTGAAAGATGAAGAAATTAAAATAATAATAATTAACATTTCATAAATTATTTCAAATAAAATAAGTACCAATCAAAAGAATGAGGATCAAATTTGATAGATAAAAAATTTCAATTAAAAAATATAAGGGAAAAGCAAATAACAATTATAAAAATAAGAACCAAAATTAATATAAAAATTAAATTATAAGGGATGAAATTGAAAAACAAATATTCAAAACAAAATATATATAGCAATCAAAAGTTTGGGGACTAAATTTGATATAATCAATAAATAATAGACATTTCTAAATTTTTCACAACTTCCGCAAAGTATTTTCTGCCCAAAATAAAAGGAAAACACTTTCCTAGAAATCAAGACAAATTTTTCTTTGACTGAAAAGTGTTTTCCGTTGACTAACTTTTCTAATGGCAAACAAACACAGGAAAGTTTGGAAAGTAGTTTCCCGAAACAAGTTTCCGGGAAACAAACACAGCTTAAGTCCTTATTCTTTTGATTTCTAGTTTTTCATCTTGGCCGTTATATAAAAGTTTAATTTGTTTTCAATTTCTTCTTTCAATCCCAATGTATTATATATTATTTTTTTCAATTTGATCCTTTTTTTTAATTCTTTTTATCATTTTGTTAAAGTTATTTTTTTTTAATATAACCTCCAAATTGAAGATTTGTTATTGCCCTCTAGTTTATTTTTTATTTCAATTTTAACCTCATTTTTTTAATTGTTATTTTTTATTTTTAATCTTTTTGTATGATTTATGTTTTTTTTTCAATTTCATCTTTCACCATTTTATTTGTTGAAGATTAGGCTTCGTGGTTTTTTTTTTTTTCTATATATGGTATTTTCTGGTTTGATGACCCAAGTCACGGGTTTGAAAAGTTAACAGGGGTTAATATTTTTTTGGCTTATTTTCTTTTCTAATTTCATCGTTTTGACATTAGTTTTTTTATATAAAAAATAGTTTTGTGGTTTTCTTCAATTTCTTTTCTATCGGTTTATCCAAACATCATGACCTGGAATATTATTTTAGAAGGTTAACCCGGATTGACTTGCTTTTTAATGCTCAAATTACATATCTATCATGCTAGTTTGGGTTGACTCACATCAGTTTTTTTTATCCCTCTTTTACCTTATTTCTTCCTTTCATATTTAATTTGTTGAAAATTGAACAACATTGTTTTTTCGTTATTGAATAAAAGTCTTTTTTTCAGGTTATCGTGAATGCTTTTTTGTTTTTATCTCTTTGCTATTTTGCCTTTTTTTATTCAAAATAAAACCAATTTATTTGGTTGGCTAGGACCATAACTCTGGTCGTTGGATTTTTTTTATTTCTTTAAAACAAGTTGCAATACCTAAATATTTAATAAAAAAAATAGTGTGAACCCATAACCTAATGTGGTACACGTCTAGTTCTTCACTAAAGTTCTATTTATTTTTGCGTTTTAAAAATATTTTTGAAAAAAATTAAATTTTTTTTATTTTTTTCTTTGCTTCAAATTAATATATTTTTGATGTTTTTAAATCATTTTAATACGCTGATATTAAAAATAATTTTTTTAATAAAAATATTATTTTTAATATAATTTTTAAGTAAAAAATACTTTAAAAATTAATTAAAAATAAAAAATCATGATAGCATGTGAGAACTACTTTGATGTGAATAGAAAAATATGAACCACAGAAGAGCAGATTCTGATCTACACAATACGTTCTGATAAATAAATATATAATTTGTTTTGTCCAAAATCTTCTACTTCAAGCACCCATGGCATTTGAATATGGGAAAAGCTGAAATTTAATAATGCTGGAATTTGTGGGACCCCTGGTATTAGTACATTTTACTTTTTCATCACGATTAAAAGGGACAACACCTATAAAAATTTAGATAGTGGTGGAATAATTCCAATGAAGTAGCTCTCGTGTTGTCAATTTATCTAGCGTGTTTTGTAACGTGAAGTATGGTTTTTTAAAATGTTTTTTTATTTATAATGTATTAAAGTATTTTTTATTTTCATTTTTATTTTTATTTTTAATATCATCATATTAAAAACTATATAAAAAAATTTAAAAATATCAATTAAAAAAGCATTTAAAAAAATATTTAACCACGTAACCATCCAATATTTTATAAACAAGAACGTCAGAAACCATCCAAAGTTGTCTTTGTTCTCCCCTCTCTCTCGGTCTCTCTCTTCACTGCACATCTATTAGCTCTCACTTCCGTTATGGGACCATAGAGTCGAGCTGAGCTCTGACTTGATTCGCGATTTGCAGCTGTTGATTTGCATCCAAAACGTTGTTGCTCCGACTTGGTTTAGTCATTGTCCCACCATGATTGGTTTCTTTCTTCTGCTTGCTTACTTTTCTAATTTAGCAATAGCTGTCTTTCACTTTGGTAGAAGAGGAAAGAGAAACGGGCTATGTAAATATCAATTTTTTTTCCTAAGGTTTGATAACTTTTTCAAAAATTAAAGGGAAAAAATGTGAAAAATTGAGTCATCATCTAGTAATTAATAAAAACTAAAAATCTTAAAATATACACTAGTTTCAAAGAAGCGGTTAGTTATGATTGAGAAAAAAACATCACTCTTACCGTATCTAATGTAGTTGAGCTTGCGACAACGAGTGATTCTGAGCGGTTAGGTATAAGTTTATCATAACTAGATGAGGATTTGCCCTAAATAGATTACGTGAATGACCTAGCAGATACATTTATGGATCAGTGAGACAAGTTTAAACTCTTGCGCCAGATTAGAATAACAGCTCAAAGGGCCATAATTTTTTATTCGACTGTTGGATTATACTCAAATTTTTACAGGAGTATCTGAAAGCTGTTTTTCTTAATGTAGCATTGGAATAGCTACTTCGACCATCGAATCTTTAGATTTTGAAAATCTTGCCACGAAGCCCTAGTTTTGGAAATTTTTGTGATTTCCTTGTTATTTGTGGATTTCATGCTTCTTTTCTTTGTAATTTTATATTTTTATTTTGTTTTCTAGTTGAGGTAAAGTTTCTGATCTATTTCAAATTTTATAAACCTTTTAAAGAGGAGAACTAGAGGAATGTTATTCTAAAGAAGATAAAACCTGCGAACTTGGGGTTCACATCTATAACCCCTTTCACTCATTAAAATTCATGTGTTTATTTTTTGTTTAATGTTGTCTTTAGCTTCTACCTATATTTGTAACCTTTCAAACGAAATTTTACCTTTACAGTGTGTTTTCTCTTAAATCTATATTTTTTATTGACATAAAATACTGTAATTATTTTCTAATCTTATTTATAGTCCTTTACAGTTTTTAGCAAATAATTTAATATTGATCCATAGAAGTATAAGACTTATTGATTTAGTCTTTTTATGAATTATCAAACATCAATCTTCAGAAATAAGAGACTTATTGATCTATCCATTGAATCCAAGTCAAACTAAAACATTACTGATTTAGCTAAAATTTGATAAAAGTTCATCAGTATATTTTTTAATTCGTTTTGGGTTTTAAAAAAAACTATTAAATCTATGTTGGTCCCTAAAAGAGAAGACACGTCAATCTAACTATTTAAAATAAACTTAAATGATATTTTTCGTAACAACTTGACAAAATTTGTCAACTTATTATCAAACTTGTTTTGAAATAAAATGTTAAGTCCACATTGATCCCTAAAATTAGTCGACACATCAAAAAGACTTTTTAAAGAAAATTCAACGTTAGTCCCTTGGATTATGAGACTTATTGATTAAGTTGTTCATAAAAACAAGTGTTGGACCTGTATGGTAAAATTAGACTTCAGACTTGTTTTTTTGAAGGCATTCAAAATATGCTTATAGTCCTCCACTTACATTCGATGGATCTATGAAGGGTCATATTGACCTTGTCCAAATTATTATATCATATCCATAAAAGATATTGCACAAAACCCTAAAATAAATTTGCACCTAAAAAAACCATTTTATTTTTATATTTTTAACAAAATATCAACATTCGAATGGCAAAACCCTTTTTATTCTTATACAAAGATATTCCTACCATTTTTTTTAGAAAATCATTGTTATGTATATTCCATAACGATAAAAAATTCATATACAAATATGAAATCTACATCTACATATATAAAATCCAATGTATCAATGAACTTATCAACACTCAAAATTAAACATGCATACATACCAAATTAATCACATTTTATTTATGAATATAAGCATATTAATACACAAAATAACATATCCATACACAAACATTCATTCAAGATTTAGAAAATGACCTTCAGAAATTACTGGAATTAACTAGAGATTATTAAAAAAAATTGAGTTGAGGCAGTGTGTGCAATATACGCGTTGGCTCTTGGTTGTGATTTGGGTAGTAATGGCACGCTTCTTTCACATGTTGGTAGTTTGTTCATAGATGGGTCGGGCAGCACGTGTGTTATATGAGTGAGCAATGATCTATAAAAAAAAATAAGAAGAAGAAAATCAAGATTTGTTTAGGGGTTATTATCCTAGCTTGTGTTTGGGTTATTATGGATTTGGGTTTTTTTTTTGGTGTGATTTTAGTGAGGAGGACGGTGAGGATTTGGATTGAATGTTGGCTGGAAACTTTGATTTGATTTTGATTGTAAACAAACAATTGGGCTGCAATTTTAGTGTTTTTTTAGCTGGAATTTCTGTCAATTTTTAGGTCTGTTATGGTTTTTTTTTTTTGTGGTGAATTAGTTTTATGATGTGTGAGGGTTGTTGTTGTTAAAGGTTTACATGGTTGTTAAGGATTTGAGGGTTGTTGTTGTCGGCACTATAATGGTAATGGTTGTTAGGTTTAGGACGATGAGGAGAAGTGTTGCAATGTGTTGTTTATGGTGGAGCCAATGAGAGGTGTTGTTCTTATAGTTTGGTTTATGGGTATGTGGTTGGTTTTGTCGAACAAGATAGGAAGCTATTGATGAAGGATCGTATGAAAAAAAGATTGGTTTATGGTTATGGTGGCTATTGGTGAAAGAAATGAGAGGCTGTTTCTGTTGGGTTTAAGCTTATGTATGATGATTGATTTGGTTGAGTTATAGTGTGTGTAAGACAAGGAGATAATGATTGTTTAGTTTTGGATTGTGAGGTTATAGTTGAGTTGGTGATGGTTGTGGGTTCACAATGGGTATTAGGGAAGCTTTTAGAGGAGGAGATTAAGAGTTGCAGATGGTGGTGGTTCTTTTTTGTTTCCATTTATAGTTTAGCTAAAACTTGATAAAATCTCATCAATGCATTTTTTAATTTATTTTGGGTTTAAAAAAATATTAAGCCTCTATAATTCCCCTGAAGAGACAAATCAACCTAACAATTTAAAATAAACTTAGATTTTATATAATGACAACTAAATAAAATTCATCAACTTGTTTTGAAAGAACATGTTAAGTTTACTTAGGTCCCTAAAATTAGACGACATATAAAAAATGCTTATGAAAATCAACATCGGTTCATTGGATTAGGAGACTCATTGATCAAGTTGTTCATGAAATTGGGTGTTAGACCTGTATGCATGGTAAAAAAATAGGTTTTGGCTTGACTCTTTTTAATTCATTCAAAATATGTTTGTTGCCCACCTCTTACACACGATGGGTCTATGAAGGATCACGTCGACCTTACCCAAATTATTGTATCACATTCACAAAAAGTATTGCACAACAAAATAAATTTGCACCCATAAAATAAATTATATATAACAAAATATCAATAACACATTCTTAATGAGTTGATTCTTCTAGTGAATTCTCATAATATTTTATTTCTATACAAAGATATTCCTGTCTTTTTTTTAGAAAATCATTTTTCTATACATTCCACAATGAGCAAAAATCCATATACACATATGAAATCTACATCTACACATACAAAATCCAATGTATCCATGAACATATCCACGTATAAGATTAAACATGCTTATAAAACAAATTAATCATGTTTTATCAGTAAATATATGCATATTCATACACAAAATAACTTATTTATACAAAAAAAAAACGATTGAGATTTAAGAAGAGATCTTAAAAAATTATTATAATTGACTAGAAATTACCAGAAACAACTAAAAAAATAGGTGCATGTAGTATACGCAGTGACTCTAGGCTAGAATTTCTATTAATGTTTACGGTTATTATTGTTGTTGTTTTTGATGAATCAGTATTGTAGTGTCTAAGGGTTGTTATTGTTGAAGGTTTGTGTTATGACTTTTGCTTTATGAGTTGTTGCTGGTAGCTTTGTAGTGTTAATGGTTTGTTTTGTTAGGTTTGGCATGGTGAGGAGAAGTGTTGCAACATGTTATTTGTGGTGGAACCAATGAGAGGAATGATTGCGGTGGTTTGGTTTATGAGTTTATGGTTGGTTTTGCCAAAAGGGAGGTGTTATGGTGATTGGATTGTAACACATTTCATATCTTATTATCATCAAAGATAAATTGAAGACCAAGATAATATTTTTCCATGAATCCCTAAATGCATATTCTCACACTTTAACTTGATTAGGATTTTACCAAAATTTCAACAGAATATCCCCTAAAAATATCCTACCAAGTTATCAATATCATAACAAATCTATCCATTCAATCTCGAGTAATTATTCTACTATCCTAGACCTTCACCAATTAGTAACATAAAATCACATGCTTTTTCTCTTTCCAAATATTTTTCACACACCAAATAACAACTTAAATCACATGTTATTCCACAATCTAAATATTTTTCTACATTAAAAGTACTTCACCAAAATAAAAGACATAATTAACTCCTAAAGATTAAAATAATCTAATTACATGTATTTTTCTTTTAACCTAATAAATATAGATAACAATCATATCAAATTCAAACTTAATATATACAGTTCAAAAGTTAAATTATAAGCAACTAAAATCTAGTTTACTTTACAAAAGAAAGCACTAAGGCTAATCTAATGCTCTACACGAGGTTGAAATGCACCTAAAAATTATTATAACATATAATATAAATGATGTATAGAATTAAATTATGTAATTCACACTTTAAACTACTCTTTAATATCTTTCATTCAATTATATCCAAAGGTTTATTATTATTAGCTCAATAATTCCACTTATACCACAGAACTACTCCAAGTAGTTAATTAACTTAGGTATCCTGGTCATTAGCCTTATTGATGCCATTATACCCCTTGGGGTAATCAGTCAATAAAAACTTGATCGTCAGACAAACTGACACCACTATCACCACTCATGGTACTAGTCAAACAAATTTCTTAGTTGTCAGATAAACTGACATCACTAATACCACCGAGGGTACTAGTCAAATAAATTTTATGGTCATCAGATAAACTGATGCCGCTAATACCAATCAAGGTACTAGTTAAAATTACCATTTTCTTATTCTTCTAGACATTGTTAATATATATATATATATATATATATATGAATTTTGTACTTAATAACGAGTAGTGGTGCAAAGCATTTACATGGTGTCTATGCTCGAGTAATGGTCTTTTATTGTTGGATGGATTCTGCAACCTCTTTTGTACCAACAAACATCCAATCATCAACATCTATTTTAATCAAAAATTCAAACCAATACTCTCGTTAATACAAGTTTCAAACAAGGTTTTTACCATTCTAAATTTGTTTTCTTCACTTAACATAATATACACATTCCATTCATAACAAATACCAAATTATTTAAGCCATATTCTCCAATGTTTTCATTTTTGATTGTCCATTAATTTACCATATCTATATTTTCTTCTATTACATCTTCATAATTATACTACATTTATGATTTCATCTCAATTTTATTAATTCATCATTTGTTCCATGTTTTCCCAAATTAATTATATAACTATACTCATTTCTCTTATTGATGTCTCACAAACTTCAAAATTCAAGGTTCATTGAAAATTCAACCATAATTAGGTAAACTAATTAAATTCATTTCAATTCATCTTTAATACATCAACACTTATTTAAACACTCATAAATGAACAAGTATTTGCTTTGGCTCCTACTAATCCATAATTTCTCTTATTATGACCGTGAACCCTAAGGCCCCCTCTCTTTCTTCTTCTTCTTCTTTGTTAATATTTTCTACACTTAAATACTTCATATAAACACAATTATCACAATAATTAAGTTAACTAATTTTAAATTTTCCTTTATTAACCTAAGTAGTAACTAGCTTTAAATAGGGTTATGAGTTTCTCTTCAAGTTTTTTTATTTATTTATAAAATTAACTTCTTACCCATTCATTGTATACCTATCCTAACATAATTCAACCCAAATTCCATAAAAATTAATCCAATTTGATTCATTCCCTTTTTCTAAGCCAAGGCCAAAACTTTCACAATGAAGGGATGGCATGAATTCTTCCTAATTTTATGAAATTCTCACTTAGCCTAATCTTTTAACAAGTCCATGAACATAATTATAACCCAAGTTCATTCGTCCAAACATTTCAACATACAAAACACTAGGTTCCATAATATAAACATTCATGCTCAAGCTTAAAAAATATGATAAACGTTTTTAAACATGAGAATAAAACTTCTCACCTCCTAATGACAACCAATTAAGGCAAAAGTTTACAAGAAAACCCAAGTTTTTCTTCAACTTACTACTTCTCGTTTCAACCTTTCAAAACCCTAATTTTAAAGCTTTAAAATTCAAAAAACAAATATTGAGATTTCTAGTTTAAATCTCTTAAAACTTCCTTTAAACCCCTTAATTTATGCTCTTTTTTGTGTTCAACTCAAGAAATTTGAAGAAAATCACATAAATATTCCCTCTTCACTTCTCTCAAGTTTCTACCAAGTATGACTTTTTCAAGAAGCCACACTATTTATATTTCCTTTAATTCCCATTAATTACAACAAAGCCATCATACATGTACTATAAATTTTCATCTAATCGAAAACCCCATCTCGTTCCGTTTTAAAATATCATACTTAAAAGTTTATTTAATCAAAAAAATTTCAATTATTTATTTTCCTTTCGTTCTAAATATCAAGTTAAAACATTTCTTCATTAGGTTTAATTTTTATTATTTTTATTAACACCGTAAAACTTTAAATCAAGAGCTTGCATGGATCATTTGAAAAATGGATTGATTTGTGGGATTGATTTGTGGTTGTGATGGCTGTTGGTAAGGGAAATGAGAGGCTAAGTTGTAGTGTGTGTAAGAGAAGGAGATAATGATTGGTTAATTTTAGATTATGAGGTTATAACTAAGTTGGTAATGGGTTTGTGAGATTATGGGTTCATAATGGGTGTCTTGGTTGAAGTGGTTTAAACGGGAAGCTCTTAAAGAAGGAGATTGAAGGTTGTGTATGATAAAAAGAATTGGTCTTTGGCCCTACACTTTTGAACTCATTCAAAATATATCTAAAGTCCACCACTCATATATGATGGTCTTGTGAAGGGTCATGTTGAGCCTGTCTAAATTCATATATCACATCCATAAAACAATATTGCACAACCCCTTAAAATAAATTTGCACTCATAAAATAAATCATTTTTTAATATTTTTTTAAACATAATATCAACATTACACTGCCAATGGGTTGATTCTTTTGGTGAATTCTCAGAATATTTTATTCTTATACAAAGATATTCATACCTTTCATAACGAGCAAAAAATCCATATACACGTATCAAACCTACATCTACAAATATAAAATCCAATGCATCCATGAACTCATCTACACACAAAATTAAACATGCTTATATACTAAATTAATCATATTTTTTTGGAAAATATAAGAATTTTTATATACAAAATTAACATATCAATATGCAAACATTTATTCAAAATTTAAAAAGAGACCTTTAAAAATTAATGGAATTGACTACAAATTTTTGGAAACAACTAAAGAGAGGTGGCATGTGTAGTATATATGTCAGGGTTTGGCTATGTAGTAGCAACGCGTGCTGTTAGTTTGATAATAGTTAGTTTAGGTAGTGATTGTGTTACACGAGCGAGTAACAATATATAAATAAAAAAATTTTATGGGCTATTATGATATATTGTTTCTGGGTTATAATGGAGTTGAGTTTTGGATTTTTTTTTTATCATGATCTTAGTGGCAAGGAGGGAAGGATTTGGATCACTATTATTAGAGATTTGTGTGATGGTTGTGGCTTTAAGGGCTGCTACTGGCGGTGTTGTAGTTGTAGTAGTCTATTTTGTTAAATTTGGTATGGTGAGGAGAAGTGTTGGAACAAATTGTTTTTGGTAAAGCTAATAAGAGAAATGGTTGTGGTGGTTTTTTTTTTAGGTCTTTGGTTTTTATTATATATATAAAAAAAGAGGTGCAGATGAATGGTGGTGTTATAGCAATTGGATCATCTAAAAAAAGGACTAATTTGTGGTTATAGTGATTTTTTTTTTGGATTCGAGGAAACCTCACCCCCCCGGAAAGCGCACTTTGTGGGCCCAGGTGAGAGAGTAAAACCCCGGCTGTCCCAGGCTCTTACAAGAGATGCACGCCCTGACTCGAACTCGAGACCTGCTGTGCAGATCTCAAACCTTTGCCATCACGCTACGCCCCTTGGGGACGTGGTTATAGTGATTGTCAATGAGGGAAATGGGAAGCTATTTCTGATGGGTTTAGGCTTCTGTATGATGGTTGATTCGGATGAGTTGTAGTGTGGCTAAGAATAGGTACGTGAGATTGTGGGTTTACAATGGGTGTTTTGGTCAAAATGGTTACTAGAATGGAAGCTCTTAAGGGAGGAGATTGAGGATTGTGTATGGTGGAGGTGTTTTTTTTCATCACTACTATTAGCTATTAAATGGAGAAAAATAGCTGAAATTCTAGGCTAGAAGATTAATTGAGATGGAGATCTAGGTTTTGATTTTGACTGCTAGAATTTGGGGCTTAAATTGATGAGAATCAAAATTGTAACTGAAGTTTGATTGCTTTTTCTAGGAAAGAAGATGAATAAAATGAAGTAGTTTTGGAGAAAAGTCAAAAGCATAAATTATGTCATGCAATTCCTGTCTTTTTTTTGTAGTCCTTGGCCTTTTGATTTTTTATTCAATTAGGTTTTAATCTTGGATTTTCTTTTTAATTTCATCCCTAAATGAATTAATTAAACCTTTAAATTTGGATGTTCATTACAAATTAATCTTTGGTTATTTAATTCTTTTAATTATAGCCAAATCAAGCTTTTTTTTTTTGTTAATTTTATTTTCAATCATATTTCTAATTACATCCTAAATTATTCATGAATTGTTTTACCTTCTTCAATTCAATTATTAGCTTGTTATATTCAATTATTTTCCCATTTTGTTCTCAACTATATTTTATTCCTTTTTTTTATACTATTTTTACTTTATTTGTTTTTTTTATTTCATCTTTTTTTGATTAATTATAACTTAACATGACATATAAAAATTAAAACAAAAGTGAAAAAATAATGAAATGATTAAAATTGACTAGATTTATTGAAAAGACATTTTTTTACTTTTAAAATATATGAAAAAAATAATGGGGGGATAAAAATATAGGTTATGACAGTTATTATCAATATCTGATTGAAAACTATTATCTTAATAACCATGTACTACGAGTTCATTTCCTTCATAGACCATAAAGACAATCTTAGTTCTTCTAGATTAGATTGATATCTACTCGTTATGCTTATAACATAAGATACTTATAATCTTGTACATAACATCACATATATTATAGATCTTATAGTTGAAGCATAGGAAATTACTCTCATCCTATCTATTTTAATTTATGTTTTAGAACACATGTTTTTGGAGAGATGTATTTCATGTGAAATAGGTAAGTATCCTCTCTTAGGTTCATCCATTCTAAATCAGTTTAGCATCTTCTCTATGTAAGTGGATTGAGACATTTCAAGAAACTTTATAGATCTATCTATTTAGATTTTTATTCATAGTAGATAGATTATTTATCTCATATCTTTCATAAAGCAATTCTTAGATAACCAAATATTATTAAATAGAGTAAAGGAATATTGATATATTGATAGGAGTATAATTGTCAGTTTTAAATTTTTTACCTTTAAAGGTATTTTGGTCATTTCACTGTGCACTTAAGAAAGGAAAAAACTGATTTATCCTCGGTCAAATAATGAAAAATGGTCCATGTGAAAGGACTTTAATGCCAATTAAAGCTAGTGTTGATTTTTTTTTTTGGAGAGGCAAACACGTTATTACATTGTTCTAGTGAATAGTGTTTTCCTAAGGTGTTTTAGCTCCTTTTAATAGCATGCATCCAATATGAGCTAATTACTCTATTAAACAAAATAAATAATACGAAACAAAAAGGTTTTCCCCTTTTATTTTCATTAATGAAAAAATAAAAGGGATGGTGCTTTTATTATGCACCATTTCACGAAACATTATTCTATATTTCTTTACCTACTTTCATCCTTCAACATTTGGTTTGTTATAAATTGAGGTTCATAATTTATTGTGGTTTGCTTTTTATGTGGTTATTTCAATCTCGTGACTTATGTTACGAGTTTGGCGGGTTAATTCGGTTGACTCAAGTTTTTTTTTAATCTTTTTTAATTGACATTTCTTCAATTTCATCTTCCAACATTAGGTTGACTAGAAATTAAGCTTCGTGATTTATTTTAGTTTGCTTTCTATGAGGTTATCTTGATCTCATAACTCATGTCGCAGGTTTGACAGGTTAACCCAGTTGACTCGAGTTTTTTTAATATTTTTTAAATTGATATTTTTTTTTGCAATTTCATCATTAAAGATTGAGTTGATTTAGAAATTAGTCTTCATGATATATTTTTATTTGCTTTTTATGAGGTTATTCTAGTTTCATGACTCGAATCACCTATTTTGTGGGATAACCCTAGTAGAATCAGGTTGTTTTATTGTGTTCTATTTTTAAATTAATTTTTTTCCATCTTCATACTTTAATCAAGTTGCTTTCGGACTCATCAAGTAAATCAAGTCATATTGAATTAATCTTCGCACAGTTTAATTTTTTTCTAGTATAAAAACATTAGCAATACCAAAACATTTTTTTTTTTGTTAAAAAATCTTGATCCAACCTGCAGCGTAGCATATATCAACAAGATAGTCTTTTTCTAGTTCTTTTGGAAGACATAATAGTAAAGATACTCATTCTTTAACAAAAATTGGCATATTTGTAGATAAAACAAATGCCTCTTATTTTCTCAACTACTAAAATAGATCATACAAAACCTTCATTTTAATTAATGAAAGTTATGTATTCTTATAAAAATAATAATAATAATAATAAAAGTAGTCCTCATAAATCTCATCTCGAAAGTAGTCCTTATAGTTTTGAATCAATTAATAACTTAATTTTCTTTGGTTAATTTCAAGTATGTTTGTTTTTGTGGCTATGCTACACTTTTCAAAAAAAAAATTGAATTTTTTTGTTTGGTTTTATATTAATTTTTTATATATTTTTGAATTGTTTTAACGTGCTGATGTCAAAAATAAATTTTAAAAAATAAAAAAATATATTATTTTTGTACATTTACGAGCAAAAGTTTTTTTTTAAAAATAACTATTACAGCAATTATAAACACTACCTTCATATTCATTGTTATTATATATAGCAATGAGGATTTTTTTTTCAAACTACATAAACTAATCAATTAATTATTATAATTTATAGGGACAAGTTTTAATAGGCCCTGTTTGTTTGCGGGAAAGTAATTTTTTTTTGGAAAGTGAATTCCAGGAAAGTAAATTATTTTCCGATGTTTAGTAGTGTAATGAAAAATAAGTTGGAAAACACTTTCCAGTGTTTGGTTATATCATGAAAAATAAATTGAAAAATAACTTATCAATGTTTTATTTTTTTCAAGTTTATTAAAATAATAAGGAACAAATCTTACAAATTAAAAATTTGAATGGCAATGAAATTAAAAAAATATATAATTTCATAAATTCTCTCAAATAAAATAAATAATAATCAAAATAATAGAGATCAAATCTAAAAAATAAAAAAATTAAAAGATGAAGAAATTAAAATAATAATAATTAACATTTCATAAATTATTTCAAATAAAATAAGTAACAATCAAAAGAATAAGGACCAAATTTGATAGATAAAAAATTTCAATTAAAAAATGATAAGGAAAAATCAAATAAAGACCAAAATTAATATAAAAATTAAATTATAAGGGATG
>Ga0325402_1002465_pt1 | contig 16266 bp, 9 predicted proteins | sample PopdelMetagenome_22_FD_207212 | JGI IMG/M metagenome (GOLD analysis project Ga0325402, IMG submission 207212) | Populus deltoides microbial communities from Bellville, Georgia, United States - Xylem-PdKOR-R3 | ecosystem: Host-associated > Plants > Phyllosphere > Stem > Wood/Secondary xylem... | reverse complement strand
GGCATGATAAAACTCTTGTAGCCAAGATCAAGTTGATGGATTTGTGAAAAAGTTGATGGTTTATGGTCGCTCATTTTATAACTAGTGGAATGCCATAAATTAGTCACTGCACCAAAATTCTCTAGTTACGTTGAACCTTCTATGAATTTCTGGGGTCTTCGATGCCTCTCTTTTGGAGGTGCCCTACCCCAATCAACCCAATACGTGCTACTGTATTCGAGTAGCTTGATCAATCATCCAGGCATTCAATCATTCCACATATTGTGCTAACCCTAGCGAGCTAATATTCCTTTGGCATCCCAACAAGTTTGTAGCCACATCATAGCCCAGAAGTTAAAGGATACAGTGGGGATAAGTTAATCCACCCATAGAGGAGCAGTCAGCTACGTTCTCTTCATGTTCTGGTACATAGACATAGGAATATTAAGATGAGCTGAAGAAAAAATCAAGGCTAATGGGTGAGACTACAATAATTAGAATCTCTACGTTCTTAAAGAGATGCTTGAAGAAATACATTACATAAGCAATTATTACTTCATGCAGTCATAATCCATAAGCACACTGCAGGACCTTTATTATACAGTCAATCCACCAGTATCCCCCATACATTGAGGATAAAAGATTTATTTGTGCATATATATATATATCATCTTCAGGAATCATGGGATCGGATAAATGACCACTTTTCCAACAGCTCTGCTGGTTTCAAGATAGGAAAATGCGTCTGCAGTTTGAGAAAATGGGAATGGACCCTTGGGATCTAGCACCGGCTTCACCTTTCCAATCTCCAAGTAAGGTTTCAGTTTGTCCAAGACGGAGCCATTGGAAGTGAGCACGAATATCAAAGCCGGGGGAGTTATAGGACCAACTATTGTCACAACACTTCCATCTTCTTTCACTGCCTTGACTGCCCTGTCACACTGCCCTGTTTTTTGTTTTGAATATTGAACGCCAACCATTAGTGTCATGGTGGTTTAGAATAAATATTAAGCATTAGCAGTTTAGCATACACCCAGTCATAAAACTCGCATATGCCTAGAGTACAAAACGGTAATAACTCACTACAGTCCATTCATGTAAATCGCAAGTAAATGGGCATAGAAAATATCGAAGTATTTAATAGGTATAGAAGTGCAGCAAGAAAGAAGTTAGAAGTCAATAATGGATCTAGAATCATACCAACTGCATCATATACTACATCAAACTTCTCTGGCAGGTCCTCAAAGTTTTCCTTGGTGTAATCAATAGCCAAATCTGCTCCTAAGCTTTTCAGCAACTCCAATTTTGATGTGCTAGAGGTGGCTGCTACTGTAGATGCACCAAAAACATGCTTTGCTAGCTGTCTCAAAACGAAAAGAAAACATCAGGGAAGAAACCCAAATTGGAAAATCAAAGGGCGGACAGAAGATGATAAATTTTTTATCTATATAGAATTAGAAAGGCTACCTGAATTATTTGGGTACCAACTCCACCAGCACCTCCTAAAACAAGGATAGATTTGCCGGCGGAGAACCCAGTTCTTTCAAGACCTTCATGAGCGGTTTCAATGACAAGGGGCAGGCTGGCTGCTTCAGCAAAACTCAGATTTTTGGGCTTAAGAGCCAATAGATTCTCTTCAACAGCAGTGTACTCGGCTAAAGTGCCAAATCGTTTGGGGTGGTCCAAAGCTTTCTCATTGATGTCTCCGTACACTTCATCTCCTACCTTCAGCCTTTTAACTTGGCTTCCAACTTTAACCACCACACCAGCCACATCATAGCCCGGAACAGTCTGCAAATTCAGAGACAAAAACAAAATCAGAAGTCCTTGAAAGAAGTGTCTCATCTTCAATTTGCGAAACTATCTTAATAATTCATTATCCCTGGACCATTTAAAATTCTTCAAAACATATAGAGCATCAAACATGGCTAGCTATCATCTTCGAGTCCTAGTTTGTGCGAGGACTTGAAAGTCAGAGGCCATGCATGGCAATCTTATAACAAAAGCCAAAGATGTAGAACTAAGATTGCAACACGCAAAATTTTCTTACAGGCGCGAATATTCTAAAGTAGAAGACCCAAGAAAGAACAAACAAGCATATACAGCAGGAAATTAATTAGGTGTCAGAAGAGTTCTCCTTACCGGCAAAGGAGAGTCACTGGCTTTGAACATGCCAAGCATCCTTTTAGCATCAACTGGATTAATGGATGCAGCAACAACCTTGATCAGAACCTGATCTTCTTTCACTTGAGGAACTGTAACGTTCGAGTCAAATTTTAAGACATTGGAAACGTTCCCATATTCACCATAGACCCAAGCCTTCATTTTAGACGGAATGGAAGTACTCGATGGGATCTCCATGGTTACTGAGGAATATGGATTCTACACTCAAAAAGGCCTCAACTACTGACTACTCTTCGTTTTTCTTTTTTCACAAAGGAGAAACTCAACCCTTGAAACTTTTGAAGTCATATGAGGTACAAAACCACTGATGGCCTGAACCACTCTTTGCTTGTGTACGAATTCGGGAGTGTTTGGAAGTCTTTAAAACTACGGTTATATTATTTTTTAAAATATTTTTTATTTGAAAATATATTAAAATAATATTTTTTTATTTTTAAAAAATTATTTAAAACACTTAAAAAATAATTCAAAATAAAATTAAAATTTTTAAAAAATATTTTTAAAACAAAAAACATGTATAGGAATTGTTCATATGTATAAGGAATCTTTTTGGTCCCAGTTCATCACTGTATTTTTTTTCTCTTAGCTACTTAGACTAGTCGATGGGTAATAAGATTTTTAAACAGTGTAAATATAATAATTATCTTTTTTGTTCATATGCACTTTAATGTTAAAAAATCATTTAGTAAAGATAATTGTTTTTAATATGTTTAATATATAATTATTTTAATGTATAGAGACTATTTTTTGGTTCAAGTTCAATGCTCCGGTTTGGTTGGTGTGAACCCTGCTCTGCTCTCTATTTGCGTGATCGCATGCCACGTTAAACTATGACGTGTCAAGGATGTTTTGGCATTCAATTTATCCGCTTTCTCTTGCCATCTTAGAAATTATGTACGGGTTAATTTTTTATTAAAAATAAATAAAAATTATCTAGATATTATTAAAATATTTTTTAATAAAAAATATTAATTATATAGTGTTAATTTGATGTGATTTAGTCAATTTTATAAATTTAAAAACAATATCAATAACTAATAAAAATATAATTTTATTAAAATAATATTTTATTTAAATATTAAGATAATAATGTATCAAATAGTTTGGATTTACTCGAATGAATTAACTCACGTAACTTATTAAATTTCTAGATAAATTTTAAAAATAATTGAATTTAAATTAAAAAAAAACCCTTAAACCAAATTTAAAAGGCGAAAACACTGCAAAGAAATGACAGCTATTTTTTAAGTAAATTTTAATAATTAATCAGTGATCCAATTTTCAACGTCCGATTAATTACTGGGAGCATCTTTCGTAGCTGCATCACGCTGGCGCTTGCATGGTGTCATTCCCCAGTTTCCTCGGCTTGAGGAGGACAGAAGGGAGCCTTGAATGATTTCAAATATTTTAAACTAATTAACCTCGATTATTTTATTTTAAGTAAATTAACTTTTAGCTTGTTTGGATTTTAATTATACTGTTTATTAGTTCTGTTTACTAATAAAATTATGTAATGTTTTGATTACTTTTTTATTTTTACTTGTATTTTTTAATATTTGTATGTTTTCCTTTATTAAATTCCTTGAGTTATGTTTTTAATAATTATTTTGGATTGAAGTAATTCTACTAACACAACATAACTTAAATGATTTAAAATTTTGTGTTGAGATATTTTTTTTTAATATGGTATTAAAGTTAGTGATCGTATCACTCTCATAAAAAAACAGATTATGAGATTTTATATTGTTGGTATCAAAGATGGATACCAGGGGCAAAATAATATAAATATATAACTAAATATTTAAAAATATTAAAAATTATAAATTTCTAATATAAAGTTCTAAAATTAACACATATTATAAAAATATGTTTTATAAAATTCTATTTTTTTTCTTTTATCGACAATTGCTCTGTAGGAGACTTTATATGTTGAAAATGTTGTAAAATTTTCTTATTATTAACACTTTCAATATAAATAACTAAACAATCACTTAACCAATCATCCCCATAACTACCCATAAATTATTCATTTCAACTAACCAACACGACCGTAAACTATTTACTTCGTTAATTTCTCATAGTTATTTTTTAAATTACATTGAAAATTAAACTAAAATTAAACAACATAATTAAATCAATTTCAATCATCATCAACACAACAACACATATTAAATACACATAACTAACATTTACTTTGATTCCAAAAGTTCTCATTCTGCCCCCCCTCCCACCTCTAAAATTATCAACTCTACTTTTATCATAAACACTCAATTCTTCATTTTCAATTATATTTTATTTAAAGTTATTTACATTCTTTTTTATCCTGAAAAACATCTTGTTTTCACAGTTTTACTTTTCATCAATTTAACATCTAAGAACCCTAATTCAAAATTTTAGAATTTTTCATAAACTTTGTTAATATTTACTTAAACTTGCACAATCAAGTTTATAATATTGTACCCGATAATGATATGAACTTTGAATGTTAACCAGTCAAAGCTTTTTCTCCTCCTCTTTTTTTTCTTTTTATGTCGGGAGTTTCCTCTCTCTACTGTCTTTCCCTCACTTGATTTTTCCCTTAATCATTAAGTTAGGTGTGTTCAATGCTCACTCCCTCATCTATTACACCTTGAATCTTGGTTCTTCTCTGGAGTTTTAATGAGAGAGCTCTTTTTTTTTTCTAATTTTTTTATCAGTAGCCGACAATTTAAAGGGGAAGAAGTTGAATTTTTAATTTTCCCAACTTATTTATGAAAAATATCATCAATGAGTCTACATGTTATTCTTGGTTTGACTGTTGATATTCTGGCATGACTTTTTTAAATTTTGATTGACCTAATATTTAACTCAAGATAGAAAAATGTGTCAAGAGGTTTATCACAAAATTTCAACTCAATTTGACGGTCGGATTAAAAGTCATGACAATGTAAAATTAGTTAATAAATAATTTTACATTAAGATTCTAAATTTATTATTTAATCATTACTAGAACTATATCAGTTATTCTACCAAGTTCTCATGATTATTTTTTTATTCTAAGATATATTTATTTTATTTATACACTACAATTTTACAGTAACATTATCAATTTATAGCTAGAGATTACACCAAGACTTACTCGTGCAGTTCTTTCTCAACTTTTATTTTTTATTTTCATTATAATTCATGAGAATTATTTTTTTCATTCTCAAAGCATTTTTATTTTTATTTTTATTTTTATTACAATTCTTCTATCTGTCGAGACCGCTGTCACTTTCAACATAATACACACTTCATTTAATGTTTTTTTAGGCAGTGGTGCCCACACTGCCGACATGCTGGATCCGTCCATGAATGGTATTGATCCCCAAGACAGCAAATGTAGATGAATAGTCACCGGTCTATTGCTTTGCGTTTTATGGTTCCTGGGGTCTGTTGCTTTGCGTTTTATGGTTCCTGGCTCCTGGGGTCTCTGCTTGGCGGCCACGCTGTAATTAGGCCCTTTTTCAGTGTTTTTTGTTTTATGTTTTTCAATTTGGTTGGCCTTTTTTGCCCTTGGTTCTTATTGTTTATTTCTTTTATGCAATTGAGAGAAAGAATGGCACTGTCATCGTCACTGTTAGCAAAAGCAAGATCCACAGGCTATAGACGAAAACGATATCATAATCCCATGCGCATCCTTAATTTCACCAGAAGGAAAAAAAATTTTAATTACACTCTCCTCCTCCCGGTTAAGAAACACAAATTAGATTAGATTAGGTACGTGACTCGTGATAGGTTTTGACAGGCTACAATTGCGTTGAAGCGGGGATTTTCAATTTCCGGCATGAACCAGAACCGACGTCGTGGTGGTGGTGGTGGATCTCGATTGCCGATTGTAGTCGTGATTTTCTTCTGCGTTTTTTCGCTGTTAATTCACCTTCATCACATTTTCATATTTTTTCTGCTTATATTTGTCTAAATTTTGTTAGAAAGATTCTGGTCGGCCTTAGTATGGTTCATATATATATATATATAAAGGTTGTGCATGTATAAGAATCCTACAATATAAACAAGTAACACGTTTGTTTCGTAGAAATTATTTTTCTAATAATTATTTCTAAACTTTTATGTATTTATTTATTATTAAAAAAATTAATCAATAAAACACATTTTTCAATAAAAAAAACTTTAGTTTAGTTTTAAGAAAAATATTTTTTTATTTCGAAAATAAATTACTTTATAGAAATAGTGAAAAACTCGAAGATATCTTGTTATTTATTAATCATATCAAATTTAATTATTAATTTTTTTATTGTTATATATTTTATTTTGTTTTTTTTTTACATTTCATATCTTAGAATTAGATTTGATTTAATTTTTATATAAACTTTGATTTTTTTATTATTATTTATTTTTTTCTTATTATTTTTTAAATTAAATTATTAGTATTATTATTTTGATCCCTATTTCTTTTACCTGCTACTAATATCTGAGAGCAGCTGTAAGGCAACTAAGCCAATATAGCTGGTGCTAGGTTTTAAACTACAAAAAAGCGTTGAATATTATCATAGAACCTGCCAACGACTGAGTTTCAGTTCTCAATCTCCCATCACAAACAGTCAGTTCAAGACAATATAAAAGCTAGAACTGGTACACTGTACACAAGCACACCAACTAAAGATGAGATGTCCTAAAATCAGGATATAATATCTGTAAACATCTGCAAGCAGAAGGAAACACGAAGTTGCTCAACTTATAGTCTAGCAATCACTGGAGTTGCAAGAACTCAAAGATGACAGTCACAAAAGGAAGTAGAGTGGCACAAGAATATACAACACCATAAACAACCAACAAGCTGGCAGTTATGCCAATCTGATAAAAAGATTTCAGGAGATATGTATCTCCAGCCGAGTGCAGATTAGACCTTTAAGACACCGGTCCAAGATAATCGCCCTCTAAACTGACCAAAGCCTGGAATTCCCTCTCTGCCTCTAGCCACTTTGTTCCAAGCACAACAAAACGAACCACCACATCCTTTTCAATCTTTGATGTCTTGTCATTCAAGAATACTGGATTCTCTCCAGGCACATAGCGGTAATCAGGCATTTTCATACAAGAGAGGTAGATATTCTCAATTGGCCCACATCTCAAGAGAACCCCATGCTTAAGCACCTTGTGAACAATCCCGTCTAAGATCTCCCCCCTGAAAATCTTGAAGGTGATACCACTGAAGACAACAGGAAATAGCACATCCCCTGTGTGCTGCCTGACTTTTCCCTCCCCTATGCTCTCCAAAGTCGAGACAGCAAGATAGTATCCGAGATCTTTGGTGGCTCGTTTTTTTGCAAAGTCATCTAAAAGGCGGACAACAATTGACCTTTGGAGCATTAGTCCTTTGGCATCCAAGTTCTCAGCAGGTATTATGACATTCCAGGGCAACTGCACTTTGAGAAACATCCTTTTGCTGTCCACTTTTTTCACCTGTAATAAACCAAAGGGTGAGAAATAAATCAATTTCAGTTCTGGTTTCAGAGTTTTACCAAGAATTTCTTTGGTGATGCAAATCAGCTATACAGAAGGGACTCTAGAGGTGCAAATTATAGATTAAGTAGCCAATCTAAGTACATTTTAAATCACAATGCACCCTACATAACCCAAACAATACAATAAGGACCAGATATTCAACTGATACATCTTGATAATAACATGTCATGTTTTACCAACCATGAGTGGCACCAACTAAAATGCTTAAGATACACTAACAAACAATAATGGAAAGAAGAAACTAAGTGCTTATGAGGAGCCTCCTAGCAGACTGACCATTGCAAACTCAACCACATTGCCAAAAACTCATTACTTCTTGAATTAACTAGGTAGCCCAAATGCATTCTTTAGGTCCCCAAAGGTTTGCATCGATAATATTATTAATTAGAAGAAATTTTTAAAGAATTCTAACCACATGTACAGGTCAGCTGAGTAAGGTCAAAATATGATCTAGAATAGAAACCACAAAAGACAGCAGCAGAATTGTTAAGCCCAGGACTTGAGAATGCAGCTGGAACTTGGGACCATACATTCACAAAGGCATGCAGAGGATGAGGACGAGTTAAATAGCATTTTAGCACACAAAGGCCATTGGCAGACTTTAAATCAAGCAAACATTAACTATATCATCCTTTTCCCACACAATCAAACATCCCCGAGGTTTCAGAGGGGATGTTTTGCATTCATGTCAAGTATATTGCCTTGGAGTGATAGAATAAATATAACTCCTAGATTTTAAGGTGGAAATAAAACAAAGGAGAGAAATCACAGAGTAAGGATAGAGTTTGAAAGAACAGAGAGGGGGCAACATTTAGCAATAACTCTAATCGTATTTTATTTCTGTTCAAGGATGCATATACCTAGAATACAAAACAACAAGAAGAAGAAACCACTGCACCAGTCAAAGGAGCAGAAAATATAGATGGTTGTCTAGTACAGTCCACAACATACTGCAGAGAATATTAAATCTTAACTACAGCAAATTCTCCTACATCAGACAGGAGTCTCGATTACCTAAACCTAGTCAAATAGATATTTGCAGTTCTTCCCTACAACTTAAGTTCTGTTATGAGCTAAACTTTCTATCACACTCAACTAAGATACTTCGAATGTTTCATACATGTATCATGTGAACTGTTAATATGCAACGGTCTTCTCTAGCACTACCAGAGACAGGTGAAGTGTTTCAAAATCATTTACACCTAGAACCCTGACATAGCATTATGTGTGACTCGATTTTAAATGCAAGCTTTCGATCTAAACCCAAATCAGGTCTTATGTTTTTGCCGTGATCCAAAACATAACCAAATGTTGATTAAGTTCTACAGACAAATTCTTATTTGCTGATTTAGAAGGCCCAACATTGTATCATACTTGAAAAAAAATTGTAAGTCTTCCTGAAACCAAACAACTCCATCCATTTACACAATATCTAGTATTTAGAGTTCTCTCCTCTCTCCAATGCCACCAACAGATAATACCATGGCATGTTAAAATAAGAAAGCACAATTTGAATAATAGCCTCTAAACTCATTTCCACCAACTTTAATACAATATTTTCATAGCTAACAAAGTCCACATTAATAACCTCTTAACATTTCTTGTTTTCTCCTCATGTTGAATAAAAACATACCCATCAACCGGCCTTTAACAAAAACCATTATGAAAAAGAACAGCATCAATAGAAACGGAAGAATTTAGGGGGGGGGGGCAACTTTCGCGAAATAGGTGCGTTGAAATAGACCAACATCAAAAGGGTTTCAATAATGGAGAACCTGAAATCTTTCGAGATGATGAAAGAACGCCCTTGTTGTTGATGACTCACTGAGGTGCGACTCGTTCTCCTCCTCGGTTCTCTCTTCCCAATTCGCAACGCCTCAACTGGCACTTGTGCGTGACTGCCCATTTTTGCTTTCGTGCGGCTACTGACTGGATCCAATACAACCCTCTATTGTGTAGTTATGGTGACGGAGGATTTGTATTCAGTAGTGGCACGCCACGTGATTCTCTTTTTGTGACGATGATTTACTTTTTCCCTAAGACCCAACCATTTTTGTCCTGGCCATACAGTGTGTTTTTATATTTTAAAAAAATTAAAAATGTAATTATTTATTTTAATTAATTTTTTGTGTTTTTAAATTTTTTTAATATGTTAATGTAAAAAATAAATTTTTAAAAATAAAATAATATTATTTTAATATATTTTTAAATAAAAAATATTTTAAAAAATAATCACTACCATGATATTAAATAGAATACCACAGTATATTAATAAAAAATATATTTGAAATAAATTTAGTTCCGCATAAACCCAACCAGATATTATAATTAGGTTTTTTTCTTGTTTGCATGTAATAAAATAAAATTTTGAAAGGCGGAGAAATTATTAAAATGGCATCATGGCGCATTTATCAATTAAAATCACATGAAACATGTCATTAGCCATGATGGTCCATATTGCGAAGGTGGATTTTGACTGATAAAAATCCTTTGATAATGTTTGGCACTAGGATTGAGAAATGTTTTTAAAAAATTTTAAAATTTTAATTTTTTTTATTTTAAATTAATATATTTTTAATGTTTTCAGATTATTTTAATGTACTGATATCAAAAATAATTTTTAAAAAGTAAAAAAAAACATTATTTTAATGTATTTTGAAATGAAAAATACTTTGAAAAGCAACTGCTACCACACTTTCAAACATCCTTAAAATCCATAAGACTATGAGCTCAAAATTTCTAGCACCTGAAACCAATCCAGTTCTGTCCAAGGTTTCAACAATGATTCTGACATTACTGAGGACTTCACTTCACCGAACATACCTGTAATCCACTCCAAAACAACTTCAATAAAAAGAAATAAGACCTCGAGATCGAACAACCAACTTCCTCAAGAAATGCATCAAAACAATTCTTTAACGTAGTTAAACAAAGATGATCAATGAAAAAAAATTTCAATACAAAACCTGATTCAAATAATCTAATGAATGGGATAAGAATGTTTAAAACTATAATATTGATGGGTCATGGTTTCTCAAATCAGCCTCATTTAAGAGATAACGTAGAAAAGTCATAACCCAAAATATAGCTATGTCTTTTCAGGTGTCTAGTCCCACGACTGAGCCCGGGCGCGACACGCCTAACTCTACATTAGGCGAGGACGTGTCCGCGCCCCGTCCCACGTTGGGCCCGGGGGAGACCACACCCAACTCTATGTTGGGCGCGTACGTGTCCACGCCCGGTCCCACTACTGGGCCCTAGCGCGTCCACGCCCAGTCCCGTGATTGGACCCGGGCGCTACCACGCCCATCTCTATGTTGGGCGCGGACGCGTTGACGCTCAGCTATCTCCTAGGCTTGGGGTGTGAATTAAGTCCAACATCTCTTAGATTGGGTATGAAGCTGAAGGGTCCCTCTACACTAAGCCCCCGTACCCTGAGCCTAAATTAATAATCATGATGCCCATCATAATACCATCAAATATGAACAAGCAGGTCATGCTTATATTAATTAGTTGTGATGACACGAACAATAGAATAATATTATTTTATTATTACAAGATTACATCTCTACCCCTCCTACGTTGCATGAAGCAAGTTAAGTCAGGTAATATAAAAAGAAAAAACCTTATACTGGGGAGGGAGATTCTAGGCTTCTTCTTCTTTAATCCTCCATCTTCTTCCTTTTACTTTTCTTTATCTTCATAAAAGCTTATTAATACCTCCATTAATGCCTTTTGCCATATAAAAAATACATGGTACTGACTTGATATTTGAAGGGTCCTCCATCAACATTTCGAGGGACTTTGTACATGTATTTATTCTAGAAAGAGCTGATATTCCTTCAAAGAAAAATTTATCCAAGAAAAAGCCTGCGTGATATTAAAGCGGAGGTCATTGACAATAAAGGATGTAGGGTGATTTCAACGTCCCTGTAATTTTTACAATCTCATCAAATATGATAGAAGCAGTTATTGGTAAACTATGAATACCTAGCTACTTTTCATTAATCAAAAGAAGAAAGTAGCCATAGCCAAAGGACAGCATAATGACAGCCAGCCATTAGCGCATCACTGGTTGGAACTTGGAAAATATAGAATAAAGTCTCATCTTGCACCAAAGGAGGGTTGCTACAATGCTAGTGCTTCAAGCATAAACATAATGCTGGTGCTTCAAGCATAAACATAATGCTGGTGCCATTAGGCCACTGGATTTGAATCAAGTGAGTCCCATTTCACTATTTTACTCAATCCTAATGGCCATCGGCATCATGCTGATGCTTTGATCATCAGCACTCTAGTCTCCCCCTGCATCAATAGAGTCTGCTCATTCCAACTCTTCTCAAATAACTGTCAACACATTCACCAAGAAAAACAGATCTTATTATTATCCATCATAGCACACTTGAATTTCCACAGTTTATACATCATTGAAGCACATGATCCTGGCTTCTCTCGATGCAAATGAAATCCTTCTTCCAAATAACCTGACCCTCCATCTCCAAAACACCTTTGACTTGTAACCCAACAAGCATAAAGTATTCCTATTGATCCACATACTCAACAACCTAACAGCAGTGAAAGATTAACTGAAAATGTTCAGTGAATTGAATTTGAAACAGAGTTCAAACCAAACACATGTCCATCTATCAGAAAATGTAGAAAAGGAAACTCCTTTACATGTTATTGTTTCGTGTAAAATCCAAAGCATTTATAAGAAATTATTTCAAAATTGTTTGATACCCATTGATTGTTATAAAGGTTTCAAACATAATAGTTCTTTTCCTCTTCAATTATCTATTGAATTTACCAAATAGGTTATCCATGTTCATAGATGTGTTGGTTGTTATTTTATTTTTATTTTTCCACCATAAATGATTTACATCTGGGAGTGAAAAATTATATAATGCTCAAGTGGTGTGTGTGTATTAAAAAAAAAGAAGAGAAAATCATATTCAGACTCATCAAAAATAATAAAAATGTTTCTCTTCACCTAAAAAATTATTATTTTTATTATTATTTCTTTTCTTGTATTTGTCTTCTTTTTTTGTGCCTATCTCTTCTATATTATAAGAATTAATAATTACAATCATCTAGTAAGTAATCCAGTTGTAAGAGGTTGAGATTAAAGGGTTTGTTTCTCCTGTAATTTTAGGTTCGAGTCTCGTAGTTGTTAATATAATCATCACCGGAGACTTATATGATTTTTAATTTCAGGATCTATAAAATTAGTCAAGATGCGTGCAAGCTATTTGGACACACACGTTAATAAAAAAAAACTAATAATTACAACTTGAGTAGTATAAAATTTCGTTTTAAGAATTGTGTGATGAGAATTCCAATCCCAATATAATTTTTTGATATGTTGGAGTAAATATTAACTGGCTAATTTAAATATTAAAAAATAATTTTGTCCTTCTCTCCAGCATCTCCTTAACCTTACTCGGCAAGTCCTTTTCAGATGTGAAACTCATAAAAAAAAAAAAAAAAAAAAAAAAAAAAAAAAAAAAAAAAAAAAAAAAAACCTTAAAGGCGAGGAGAGAGTTCATGGAAACGACATCGTTTGTTCTGGACCCTACACTCGCACATAAATACCTGTTTCGATGAACGAAAATTGCGAAACTTGACACTCCCAAGAAAAAAATAATAATAAGAATGGAGAATATGCAGAAGCACCAGCATGGTGCTCCCGTGTTTACCAAGACTTCCTTCCTCGATTGCATCGATCTTTCCACCCCTGATATCCAGCAATCTTTTTCCCTCACAAACAGGTAATTTAAAATAATCTCTTTCTTTTTAATTTCTCCCTGATAATTAATTAATTCTGTTTTGATTCTATAAAATGGTTTTGTTTAGAGTAGGCGTGTTTGGATTGTGGATTTTTTTTCTTTTTACGTGAAAAACCATGGAATAAGCCAATAATTCATGGAGGAGGCATTAACGCAGAGTAATAAATTTTCTGAATTGCCATTAAGTACGAAAATAAAGGTTTTATTTAAGGGATGAGAAGCATAGACGTTATATTCCTGTTTTGGATGAGCTTTTGGATCCTGATAATCAACTTCATGGTTGGTTTCTTTTCATTTAAATTTTTTTCCTTTTTAATTCCAAAATTGTTACCTTTTCTTTTGTTTTATGAATTTACCGACAATAAAATGGAAGCAGTGATTGATTGTTTGTTTGTTTTTTGTTTTTGGATACATTATATGGTAGTTGGAGGCTATAAGGAGAGGGGTATTACATTGGAATTGAAGTCCCCGAAGATGATCCTGAAGCTCCCAGTGTCTGGCCTGCCGATGGTATTTCAATTCTTTTTTTTCTTTTTAATCCATTAATTTTTATTGAAAAGATTTTTCTTGGTGTTTTTAGAAGAAAAAAAATGGGTTGTTATTAGCAATTTCCTTTTTTTGGTGGTTGGTGTCTCAGATATTTTGCCTGGTTTGAGGCGGACTACGTAGCAGTTTCATCAACAACCACTGTAAGTTCTTGCAAACATATTTGAAAGTATTAAGGATATTTGTGAGTCTCAGTTATTTATTCATGACATGAAGTGCGATGTAAACCCTACACATGCACATGATTACATGTCATGCAAGGACATTGGGTATTAGACATTTATTGCCTTCAAATTCAGAACAGAGCGCCCATTTATCGTTTGGACTTTTCATATGATACGAAAATGGCCCCTAAAAGAAGCTAAGCCAACCACAAAATTTACTCAAGAGAAATCGCCATGACCTGAACAACAAAACTGACCAATTGCTAAATGTGCCTCATTTGCAATTACCCTGCGTTTTGAACACAAAATCCAGTTTAAGGAGACAGTTATCTATAGCAGTTGGAAACTGAAGTTTGAACTTCCTGGCAAAGGGCAAGGGAGAGGACTGGAGATGGATCATTTCTTTCAACAGCAATTCCTGCAAGGTGATGTCTTCTGCTATGCGAATGGTCCTGTAAATCAAAGTGCTTTTGTGCCATATATATGCAGACCTTGGGGTGGAAGCGAAGTTGGGGTAGGGAGTTCTTCAATGGGGGTATATCCTACTAACATGAACAGAAGAATGATAGAATTCATGAGGAGAAGTTTCACGGTAAAGATTGAAACTCAAGAACCTGATAGCAAACGATGTTATCGTCATAAGATGAGTGAGAGATTGAGGAGACAGAGGGAGAGAAATGGTTACTTGGCTCTGCATTCTTTGTTACCCCATGACACCAAGGTTAGTTATCAATAACTTGCGTGCTAATTAATCACCATTCACTGGTGTTTAGTATGCATTGCAGGTATATATGGTAGTTGCTTTTAGTTATTAATCAAAATGGTTATTTTATCAATTTCTTTTGTGTGATCTTGATTTGCAGAAAGATAAGAACTCGATTATGCTAATGGCAGCAAAGAAGATTCAAGAGCTGGAGATGTACAAGGAGATGTTGAAGAGGAGAAATGATGAGATTGAAGAGAGATTGGCAGCAAGTGGAATCACAAATGTTGAGAGTACAAAGATTAGAATTGAAGTAGCCAATCCAACATCAGGGGTGGATCCTATGATAGATGTTCTCAAGTGCTTGAAGAGTTTGGGAACAAAAACCAGAAGCATTCAATCACAGTTTTCTGATCAGGAACTTGTGGCAGTAATGGAAATTGAAACTAAGGTATTCCCACCACTCGTTATCTCTTGTTACTTTCCAACAATGGTCCTTTTAACTGGGCAAATTTTGATGCAGCATATCACGCATGGTATACTTGGGCTTGTTATTATTACTTTAGTGCTTAGTAATAAATAGCAGCTGCAGCCTATTAGTCTCGACAGAGAGAATTGGAAACAAAGACACCATTTTTCACGATCCGTCAGTATTTACTTCGTTGTATCTATTTCAGGCATAGCAGCCAAAACGCACTAAAACGAGTTATCTTTGGCCACAAACTTGTTCTATTTTTCATCCATGGAATGGAAGGGTCAATTTCAACTTTCTCCTCTTGCTGATGCTGGCCTTGTGAACATAAAAACATAGACATGATAAAATATGCACGATTATAATATATATATATATACACACACCTTTTATTGATGCTAATTGTGTGTTTCAAATGTTGCCAGATTGAAGCTGCTGAGATAGAAAATGCGGTGAAAAGGACACTAGCATGATATTGACAAGAATTCCCACGCCGTTTCCTGGACGGTTAGATAGAAGCCAAAGGAGAACCAAAACAAACGTGATCGTAACACCAGTCAGCTTGACTGTACAGTTTCGACAGATTGTAAAGTAATTGAGGTTAACAACGTTGAATATCACTGACTGGTTAGCTTCTCGATGGTTGAATTGTCTATCTTTGAACTTTGATTGACTAAAATAAAAGCTTGAAAGACTTTTATTTGCGGCTAGGCAAGCATTGTATTATGTTTTTTTTATTATACTATTATCCAAGAGAAGAGGAGGAGGAGGAGGAAAATGCTACATGATCAAAGGAAGGTTCGATAAAAGACCAGTTGAGCAGTCGGCCATTTTCAACCTGTTAAGTTAGGCCTGGACACCTTGCATTTCCTCTGGAAAGCAGTGATCTGTGTACCTCCCCTTTCAGAAATTAATAAACAAGGAAAG
>Ga0325402_1002462_pt1 | contig 16269 bp, 14 predicted proteins | sample PopdelMetagenome_22_FD_207212 | JGI IMG/M metagenome (GOLD analysis project Ga0325402, IMG submission 207212) | Populus deltoides microbial communities from Bellville, Georgia, United States - Xylem-PdKOR-R3 | ecosystem: Host-associated > Plants > Phyllosphere > Stem > Wood/Secondary xylem... | reverse complement strand
ATTTCTTAAAAAATAAATTCTAGAAAATAAACATAAGCATTATTAAGTTTTCTTTTTCTTAACTATGTTTTTGCTGTATGTCAAAGATCCAAGCAGAATAGAATGAGATTGAAAGACTTGTGTAAATAAGTCTTAAATGATTTGATTAATAGTTAAAATGAACTCCCTCGAGTAATAAAATTATGAACACATGCCGTATTAGATACTACCAAATCCATTCGTAACGGAACTATACAGAGTCGGATGGAGGAACAATCTATAAAAATTGAAAGGATCCAATTGCAATTATCTGAACCACTAGGTTAAATTTGACAGAAGTGCTATCGCTTAGGGACCAAGAGTAAATAAAAATGGAAAACAAAAATAATAAGTAAAGACCTACCAAAACCCCTTTCTCCAGAGAGAGAGAGCTTTAATTAACACTGAATTTGAGTTAAGTGCATGGCGAAGAGTCCAAGTCGTGTAATCTGGACGGGTTCACGGGCGGTGCGGCATCTTTGTGCGGCGGCAGAGGCGGTGCCAGTAGCGGCGGAAAAACGGAAGAGGATGTACAGGAGGTTATCGGAACTGGGGGCAAGTGGAGGGAGCGTGTCAAGGACGTTAAATGAGCTCATATTGGAGGGTGGGAAAACAAGCAAAATCAATCTCACTACTTGCATCAAAAAGCTCCGCAAGTACGGCAGGTTCGACCATGCCATTGAGGTCCTCCCGTCTCTCTCAAATTTCTTGAATTTTTCACACCACGGGTCCTACCCTTGAATCCTCCCTTTGGTGCTCATTTCCTTCAAAACACAATTCTTATTGTTGTTGTTGTTGTCATGATTACTATAAGCTTTTTGTATGGCCTTCATCGGTTGCCTTTTGTTAATTTTATACTAAGATTTGGGCGTCCTACCTCTATGCCAGTCACAGTGAGCCAAATTGGAAAAGGAAATTTTCTGGACACAGCTTTTGTTGATGGACAGTATGAGTGCTGGGAATATTACTGAATTCGGCAATAAATGTGGCTATAGTCTATGGCTATGAATGCATGGATATTTTGTTCCTAGAGATCCCAATATTAATACTAGTCAAGTGCTTTGGTTGGGCAGTCGTGATGACTTGTTACTTGTAGTTAAGATTTGGAAAACAACAAGTGTGTGCTTTCAAGTCGTGTGTCGATTTTTCTGTCTATTTTTACTCCTCAAATTGAGCAAAATTGTTGCTTTGGCTATTGTCTGTTTGGTTAATCGTTGTACTCTAGTTTGTAAGCTATGTGTTTTCTTTCTTTGTTTCCTCTATTGTTTGAGTTGTTTGTGATGACTTTTGGTTTTTGTCTTGTAGGTAATGGAGTGGATGCAGAAGAGGAAAATGAACTTTTCCCATGTTGATCATGCAGTTTACCTAGATCTTACAGCAAAAACCAAAGGGATTGCTGCAGCCGAGAATTATTTTGACAACCTCCCACCATCTGTGCAAAATCATGTTACTTATTCAACACTTCTGAACTGTTACTGCAAGGAACTTATGTCTGAAAAGGCACTGACTCTTTTTGAAAAAATGGACAAAATGAAGCTTCTTTCAACTTCTATGCCTTTTAGCAATCTCATGACCCTGCATATGAGATTGGGCCAACCTGAGAAGGTGCTCGACATAGTACAGGAGATGAAGCAGAGGGGCGTATCTCCTGGCACCTTCACTTATAATATCTGGATGCAGAGTTATGGATGTTTGAACGATTTTGAGGGAGTACAGAGAGTTCTAGATGAGATGAAAATGGATGGGAAAGAAAACTTTTCTTGGACTACATACAGTAACCTCGCTACAATCTATGTCAAGGCTGGACTTCTTGACCAAGCTGAATCAGCTCTAAGAAAATTAGAGGAGCAGATAGAATGTGGACGCGATTGTGATTTTCAGAAAAAACGCAGACATGATGCTGACCGTGAAGCTTATCATTTTCTGATTTCCCTTTATGCTGGCACTTCTAATCTAAGTGAGGTCCATCGGGTGTGGAATTCACTGAAGTCAAGCTTCCGCACAACAACCAATATTAGTTATCTTAACGTGCTCCAGGCTCTTGCTAAATTAAAAGATGTCGAGGGTCTACTGAAGTGTTTCAAGGAGTGGGAGTCCAGTTGCCACAGTTATGATATGAGGTTGGCAAATGTCGCTATAAGAGCCTGCCTAGAGCATGATATGTATGAAGAAGCAGCGTCAATATTTGATGAAGCTCTTAAGAGGACCAAAGGACTATTCTTTAAGGCCAGGGAGATGTTCATGGTTTTCTTCTTGAAGAACCATCAACAGGATTTGGCTCTGAAGCACATGAAAGCGGCGTTTTCCGAAGCCAAGGAGATTGAATGGCAACCAGATCAGAAAACAGTAAGTGCTTTTCTGAATTATTTTGAAGATGAGAAAGATGTTGATGGTGCTGAGAGACTATGCAAGATATGGAAGCAGATTAATCGTCTGAAATCTAATGCTTACATTTTGCTGCTAAAGACTTACATAGCTGCTGGCAGATTGGCTCCAGAGATGCGGCAGAGGTTGGAAGAAGATAATATTGAAATAAACCCTGAGCTTGAGAACTTGCTTGAAAGGCTCTCCCCTAAATAGGCTTAGTTCAGAGAAGCCAGGATTAAGAAATGGCTAGAATTAGCCATTTATGTAACATTGAATCAGATTTTATAGATGCTTCCCGTGACGAACAATTTGAAACCTCCGAGAGATAATGTAATTCATATTAAAGGTATCCATTTGTTAGGCATTTCAAATGACTCCCAATCTTATTGCAGGAACAAAACCCAATTGATGTGGTTAAAACAAATTGTCTAGTCCAGTCTAGAACACACTAAACATAAGACAAGATAATTATTTATTGAGTCCAGTTTTATCTAGTCCAATCAATATTATCTAGCATATAATAAACTACCTTACAGTTGATTGAAGGTGTCTTGGATTGGAATAGAGGCTGAAAAATATCACAATATATGATTCATAATTGATAACACTCAAGCCTCTGAAAAATGATGTCAGAATGAATTTAAATCAAGGTTTAAATTTTATCTTGGAATCAAATAACTACCAATTACATATTTGATATTTGATTTCCTACCTTCCGGATATATATGTAAAACCCCTTCTAACTACTGATTTTGAATTTAATAGCGTGGATTTTTCAAACAATACCTATCATGTTGTCAATAAGATGAGTTCAATGCGGCAAAATAAGAGTCTTCAATTGTCCCATCCTTTTTTCATCGTAAAATTTGTACCATCCAGCCTGAGAAATAAAATCACCAGAACAGAATTGGGTCAGTATTCACGCAAATTTAAACAGCTTGATTCTCAGCAGGTCTCCATATCATGGTTGTGCCCTCTAATGGGATGACTCATCCCAAAATGCACCACTGTCCCAATGGCAAGTTTGAGTGGTAAAAGACAATCCGGAATAGAGGACTAAGGCAGCATGGAAAAGCTTCGGATTAGCACAACAGCTTTTAGATTTTCTGCCTCCAAGTCACATCAATGATCCCAGCATGAGATCTAGGTATGTTCTCTTCAATTTCCTGACAAACATTAAAAACTACAATCAACATTGACCACAAATAAAACTCTTACAACTGAAGGTCTTGCATGAATCAGTACCAAAGTAAGTTTTCAAAAAATCATCCAACAGATAATCCATCTGTTTCTGGGCTCTACAGGAGCAGTAAGCCCCCCACAGTAGTATCTTCAAAATATTGGTCACTACAACTTAGTAAAGTTTCCTGGTGGGATAATGCTGATATAAATTCCCAAAAGACAAGTCATGACAACCAAAAGAATATTGAAGTCCGTTACCTGAACAACATCTTCTCCTCGGTAATCATGCTTTGTCTTGGAAGCTCCAAACATGAATACCTCATGTTTCAAACTGATCAAAGAATAACAAATACACTTGCCACCTCAAAAGTTTAGGGAAACATGCTGTTGAGCCATTGAATGAAGAAAAACCAAAGAAAATATAAAATTCAAGCTAGTAACCACGTATCAAGTTGACTATAATGCTTCCCTCTCAAAGTCCAGTCTTCTGTATCCCCAAGAAGACCACCATACCCTGCTTGAATTACATAATGCTTCATTACACGATGGAAAAGGAATGCCCTTGAAGTGCCCCTTTTCACTGCAAAACCAATTAAATCAGAGGTCTGAAACCAGTTTTTTGTTCCAAGAAGTTGTTTATGCACCAGTATTAGATAAAACAAACTATAAAGAAAAGAGAAGAAGATTTCTGATAGAAAATTAACTATCACAAACAATTTCTAATTTGGAGAAAATGTACATTTTTATCCCGAAGTTGCATTATGGAGTAGGGACCATCAAGCTTATACCATATACTCCAAACCTCAACGAAATGGCTTGTCGATGTATCTACTTCATAAATAAAAATATGAACAATTAAACCATAATTACATCATGAGACTATAGACACATTATCAAGCATTCTGTAGCAGGATACCTTAAAAAGCTGTCTTAAATTTCCTTTGGCATAACCGAACCTTCCAAGTTGTCCTACATCACCTTGCAATTCCTTCCATCCCAAACCCCAAAGCATGAACAAAGAGCAAAAAAATTTGACCATTGTGATTTTCAACAGGAATACCAAGCATTACGATTACCCAGCTCTAGAAAATAATAATAACAGACAGAATCCATAAAAAGAAAAGCCTAGAGAGAGCTGGTGAAAGAGCAACCAGGCTGCACCTTGATATGATGGTACAAGTACTTATAACAAAGAAACCATATCACAAAGCCACGCAGTGCTTCCATATTACGGTAGGCGTTCAAGATGGCACGAGAAAAATACTCGTAAAAAAAATAGTCCTATGCTCAGTCTCTCAAGTACAATGTGAATTTCCCAAGTTACGTTCTAACTTACAAGTTGGATGCTTAACCCTCTTAAAGCATAGATGAGTTCCTTATGGAATAATTCAAATGTAAGTGCCTCAGCTAAGATGCCTATTGATGAAACCTTATGCATAGATCCAATAAAGAACATTGTAAGCTTTCAAACTTTACAAATAGGTCTCTCCGTATAATATTTTAAAGGAAAAACTACTTTAATACTCCAGATACTCTAGACATTTGAGCACGATAATACTTTGCCTCCATCTGTTTAAAAATTACATTTTACTTACTGAGCCAATATCAAATTCAGATTTTGATGAAAAGCTTAAAATATGTCTTGACTTCTTTTTTTTTGCCTTCCTCCTTTTTCTTTTTCCCCTTTCTTCTCCTTTTGCTTCTTTCTCCTCTCTCTCTTCGTCTCTTTTCTCTCCCTAAACATCTCCTCTCTTCTCTTTTCTCTCTTTAAAACAATCATCCCTTCTCTCTCTTCAAAACAATTTCTGAATAATAGAACAAATATATTGAAACTCTCTCTTTCATAGGGCAATATAGATCCAAGATTGAAATTCCAAATTCAAATATGCTACCTTAATTCATTTTTGTTAGAAAAAAAGAGGATGCATAAATTATGAAACTACTTTGGATATTAAATCAATTATAATGATATTTTTGTAATATTTTTGAAATTTTTCATTGATTAAGTTCGCTCACACCTCACTTGTAAAGTATTATCAACTATATAAATAGTAGAGTGTAAAGTGGAACTTTTGAAAATACAGTGACAAAATATTATATTGTCATGTTCAAATGTGAGGAGGGTTCCTACTTTAAACAAAAGGCAAATTTCAGGACCATTGATGACATCGACTATAAGAAGAGCTATTCATGAATCTAAAAACTAGAATATTGCCACTCCATATTTGACAATAGCACTCGCTCAATGGTGCCATTACAAGTTTACATGGCACTACAGACTGCAGTGCTATTATAATTTATAACAATGAGTAGCATCATCATCACCAGCAGGAACAGTGGTCGTAACTAAGCTGAAACTCATTGACAATGCCATGAAAAACAACGCTGAATCTCCAAATAAGAACCAGGCACCTATCAATCTAGGTTTTTTACCGGTCTTTCAAAACAAACAGCCAGAGTTATCCAGTTTACCAATAAACTCAGCGAGAAGCATGTTAACTCAGAGCTAGCAAGAATAAAATCTGACCTAACTAAAGATTCCAACTAGCCAAATGAAAACAAAGTTATTTTGTGCATTCTTAAAAAAAGGCTCTTTAGGTGCATTTCTAATGTATCGTCATCTAATGCTACGAAGAAAATTCCAGTGTATTGTTTATTCCAAAGTAAAGGCTATACTGGACTATATAAGGATAAGCTTTGCAAAACCTTTCGACAAAACAAAGTAGAAAAGTTAAAATCGCTCAGCATACAGAAAGACATACTGCATATCCAGGGAGATCATATTTCTTTGAATCAACAAAAGCATGACCACCCTACAGCAGACAAAACCAGGCAAGATTAGAGTCTGGCAGATTAAAATCAAGCTCTTGCATAAAAATTCTGAAACGCATGCATCAACATGCAAAGTCAGCCAATCTTGCATTATCGTTTTTACAACAATTTACAAATGATTCTGTTGTAAATACCAGTCACAAATCCGGGATTTAAAGGGCATTATCCAATTATGATCCCGCCCCGAAGTTAGGTTCTTTGAGGTAAAACTAAGAAACAAACCTTCCACATCTTTTACATGAGGCGGCTGCTCTCAAGGCTCAGACCAACACCATTACAGTAGCAAGCCCAAGAACTTTAGCATGCCACAAGAACGGCCCCTATATATTTCAAACTTCTATAGAAAAATAGGTGGTCGAGGGGGTTGGCAATGGTAACCATCAAACCAAAAGGTTCTCTACAAAATGTACCCCAAAACCCGATTCAACAGTTTCAGTCTCCACACTTGACCTAAACACAAGCCTCAAATACCTTCATTTCCATACAAACAGATACAGGCATTTACCACCTGAGAATTCCCTCAATTAGTAAAACACGCCGAGTATAATAACAGCCAGAGAGAGAGATGCATAATCCAAGTTGACAATCAACACACAATAAATTTGCGTCTCCACAATGAGAAATATTTTAAAAAATACAGATCCAGATCCAGCTAGTTTGGCGCATCCAAACTATAAAATTAAGCATAATTTATTACAACACAAAGGATTAAGAATCAATCTGAGGACTTGACAGACCTTAGCGACCAGTGTTTATAGGTAGAGTACAAGAAAAATAAAGTCAAGAGAAGAATGAGGCAGTATGAAACAATAGCAGTGACGCTCATTCGACTCGGCGCTTTCTTCTTTTTGCTCTGTTGTATGAGATCTTGAGGTTTGATCCTTGCCATCTTCAACTCCCTATACTCCAAATCGCCACAGGTTGGTTTTGTATATATTTACTGAAAATAAGCAGACTATAGATAAATATTTTCTTTATAAAAAAAAAGGTAAATATTTAACTTGGATTTTAAAATTGAAACAATTTTCTTCTTTTTTTTTCATCATGGATTGGTCAACAGTAACTAAGATCTAAAGAGATTCATACTGTTTTATGTTTATTTTATTTTATTTTATTTTGAAATAAAAGATTGAAACCATTATGAAAATAATTTAATAAAAAAAAATTGAATATATATATATATATAGAGAGAGAGAGAGAGAGAGAGAGATAGAATCGGTACCTGTTTGTGAGGTGAATTCTCTCCGCTTTCTAAAAGATGCTCGATTTGGTTTTGAAGTTTTGTTTCAAAGTCTCGGTATTTATTTGAGCCACCTAGCAAAGCAAGAGAGGCTCTGATTGGGCCAAACTAGGAGATGGGCCTGGTTTAATTAATTGTACATGAGCCCGGAATGTTGATCTGTGGTGCGTGACTTTCGAGTTTGGTCCTGTGACTCTGACTCGAACTCTATAGTGTCCTCACGGATTTCTTGCTATGAAGCTGCAAGATGTTGCAGTGTCATACCTGATGGGCAAATTAAAAGAGTTGCTGGTATAACTTTTGGAAGTTTGCCAGGCTATTTGAACATATACATTCATGTTTGATACTTGGTTTAAACTGGATACACGGGATTATAAAGAGGGTGGATTGCTATAATTTTTCAAAATGTTTTTTTCTTCGAAATATATTAAAATAATATTTTTTTTATTTTTAATATAAACTATCAAAACAATCCAAAATACATAAAAAAAATTAATTTTTTTTAAAAAATTGAATTTTAGCAAACGTTCTCCAAAACAGGAGAGGTTTAATTGCATTGCAGAAACTGAACTGGAGTCAGTAGTTCACCGTCGGGCAGTGGACATCTATTGATGAAAACAACACCGTGATGACCAGTATTTTACTCCAGTAAAATTCTCTGTTACCTATAGTTAAGCTAGAGAACGAAGATTTATGCATCTTTATGGATATGAAAAACCCACCGGCGGCACCATCTCACAAGAATACCACATCTTCTTCTTCTTGTTCCAGGACTACAGTGGCAAGGGCGAGTCTATATGCAGAAGATCTCAGGTTCCTAACAAGGACATATATTTCCTTCTTCCTTTGCTTCACAGGCATCCCACTCCACTGCTCCTCCCTAAGCTGAGCTAGTAAAACTGTCTCACATAAAGCCTCAGCCACTAGCTTCTTGCTGCAAGCAAGGTACGAATCTGAGTTAACCACCACAGACAAAACTGCACATTTTATTCGAAGAGAAATGTCAATAGATGTGCTGCACAAGAGCTTATCATACTAACCTCCCTCGAACAAATCCAGCAGTGACAAAACCAATAGGCCATCTATGAGATTCTCTTACCACAGGGTCCTGCGGTATCCAGAGTTCCCACTTACTAGAAGGTTGCTCTTTGAAATATGAACCCACAGATGATTGGGAAATTTGAAGTCCACCTTCATTATTTTCTGATCTGCAGCATACAAAAGAAGTGGATGATATTAGCTCACAAGTGTGATGGGCCTTAAGAAATGCCAAACAAGGACTCGTGTTATTTCTCAAGAATTATATCCTTCATGGAGTCAGCTTGCTCCATTGGTTCAACATAGATACTAATAAATATTCTTGAAGCTTCACAAATATCTTTATATCATCTTTTCCAATTATAAATCCACCATTTGTGAGTACAAAGCTCAAAGAATGATGATGAAATTGTTGATGTCAAAGAGAGTAAAGCAGTTATCATCAGTGAGGAAAGGGAAAAGATAAGAAAAGTTTTGTTAGAATACCTAGAAATCCACATTGATAAATCACTTGGACCGGGAGCACAAACAATCGCTCCTTCTTCAATAAAACCTTCCTTGTGTGCATGTAGAAGAACTCTAATGAAACACAATCTACGGTTAGAAGTGATTTGGTGGGCACTACAATGACCTTTACTGAGGATGCTTTCATCCTTCATAAGCTCTGAAAGCCTTGTCTTCTTATTTGGAATGTGAGGAAACAAAAGCAAATGACTGGCATGGATTTCATTCAAGAAATCAATTAGAATACTGGATGTCCGTCCTACAAATCCATCAAATGAATTACAATGACCAGTGGCTGCTGTTTTCGCACAATCCCCATCTTCTGAGCTCAATAATGAATTGTCATCAATGTTATCTTTTCGACCAGAAATTTGAGGATCTTGAACTCTAGCAGATCCTTTATCAAGAGCAAGACGGACACTATTCCATGGGAGAGGCATGGGAACTTTCAGAGGTCTTACAGAAGGAGGTAGTCGTTCCACTTTGTGATCGAGGGCAGCACTTTCGTTCACCATAAAAGATAAGTGCGCATTACAATCAGGAAAATCAGAAGGAAATTGTGGCAGCCCAACCTGCAAAGGCTAGAAAATTAGCATGCATGGTTTTGCAACATTGTATGGAAAACTGTACAGTTGTCAACTATGCATACTTCACAAGCAATCCATCGCTTTTCTCTCAGACCTATTGCATGTGCTCCTTTGGAGACGAAAGGAATCCAGAAGACCCTAACCCAGCTTAAGGGAAGTATAACAGACCATCTGAAAGAAAAGGAAGTCCTTATCAGGTTCTAATAAGGTCTTATAGCCCATTCACATAAAAAGGCCATGACAGCATACATTTAGAGATGGCAAAGGTAAAAAGGCAACGAGCAAGTAAATCTTGTATATTCAGATGTAATTAATGGCAGAGTAGAGAATAATTTTTTTTAATGAAGAGAGCAAGTTCCAAATTGCTTTATCTGAATGGTGTAATTAAGCTATCATAAACCACTTCACAATTTAATCCTGTGTAAAATATTTGCAATTCATTTCAACCTCTCTTGTCGAAAGTGATTCTGATTTGGCCCATGAAGATATAAACAAGATAAAACTTGAACTACTTTGGCCCTGGGCTTCGGTTCAGGGGGCAAAGAGTTGGGCAGGGATAGGAATAAGCTCCTATAGGTTCAAAGTGTGAATTGATGATAAAATACATGAACAAACTCACTGAATAGGGTCAGCCAAGCAGACTCGATGGAATCCATTATAATTAATGGCAATATCAAGGGCGATTTTCTCTATGTATGCATGGGATTTTTAATTCCTTAATTCATGACTACTGCGGCACAACAATAACATCAGAATAACAATTTAGACAACTACTTCCAAAAACTTCTCATCATTTTAAGCATTTCTTCATTCTGCTTTATTCTTAAAAACAAGTGAACAATGAGATCACGGTTTCACATATGAAGGAATTGGACAAAGTGTTTCTTCCTACTCTTGTGCAGGATGAGAAAAAATTTGTTTACTGAAAGAAAAAAAAACATTGCGACAGTAAAGGCAGGTCCTGATCATGCATTTTGATTCTTACTTGCAGGTTACATCTACAGCAATACTTAGCTCACAAGATACCACTTAGAAGGTATCCATATTTGGGAAAAAATACCGAGGTAAAAAAGTGGTACATGAATATGTCCAACCTAGGTTTCAAGGCATAAACTGCAGAAATTAACATAATTGGAGCTATGCCAAATGGAAGAATGAACCTGGAAAGTGGAATTACCGCATCAGTGAGTCCATTCCGTTACTGTTTGTAAGAAGCAGAATAGGGCAAGATGTTGAACCCTGCACCTTAGTTGAAGTATTTGGTGTCCTTGATTTACAACCATCAAGGCAGATAAAATCCAAACGCAAATGATGCCTTTCCCAGCAAAGAACATTCTCTTCCACTGGGGGAGTTACTCTGCTGCTTGCATCCCACAAACTCCTATTGTCAGGGACACTGCTACTCCTTTCAGATTCTGAAAGCGATGAGTGAGGATGTTTTTCACCATTTCCAAAATTTACAGTTAAGGCATCATGCTCTTTTGCTTCATCTTCTGGAACATTATTGAGTACACTAGTAGGGGTTGGCTTGGGAATGTCAACAATATTTACAGGCAGAGAACGAGGATCCTTGACAGCAAGAGATAAAACTGAACAAGGAGAAATGTTCTCGCTTTGAAAAATAGATTTCTTCAACTCAGAGTCACCATCAACTTCTAAAACAGAGCAGTTCCTCAATTGCCAAGAATTATCTGAATTACTGCACACGATAAGCACCTTTAGCCATTTTTTACTTTTTATCTTGATTCAGAATAATCTAATTGTACTTTTGAGTTGCTCACCAAGAAAAAGGATGTAATGTCTTTTGTAAAAGTTCCGATGCCTTTGATCCCATTACTTCTAACTTCGCAAGCTGGCCTTCGAGTGACAAACAATTGATCAAAATGCCACTCTCATTCATCTGAAGAAAAAAAAAACAGGAAGTTAAGAAGTTAGCATATTAAGAGCACATTAACAAAGCCTTTTTTTTACAGAACCTTATATTCTTCATCCACTAAATGTTTAGAATGACAAGCTCAATCCCAAAGAAACATAGTTTTCCAGTTTAATATATAAAATAAATAAAAAACAGACAAACACACAATTTTTACCAAAAATCAGTGAGCTCAAAGGAAAAAGGGTTCCTAAAAACCTTGGTTTTGAGGCAGGGTGGTCAAGCCACCAGATAGATATATAATAGGATTGGCCAAAAAGTCACTAAAACACGCAATTTCCTCATGAGAACAGAAGATAGACCATGTACCTGTTTCTGACAAGCAAATTTCAGAGCATCATATCCCTCGCTAAAAGCTGAAGCATGTATCCACACCCAAAGTTGACGATGGGAAGAACAAGCATCAGAGATTTGAGTTTCATTACATCCACCTGAACTATGTTCGTTATTGCCATTCTCTCTATTGCGAAGACAAGAAGGTCGCCACATATAGTTCACAGGAGCTATCGGCTGAGAAACAGGTGCTCCAGCATGATGCAGCTGAGAAAAAATCAAAGAGTTTATATACCCAAATACTTAAGCTATCCTTGTTTCACAATGGTTTGCAATGGGCTAACCTACCATAGCAGTGCCATAGATAACACCAGTAAGAATAGACTTGGCAATATCGCGAGATTGAGCTGATGGAGAAGGCACCAGTACCATATTTAGAATTGAAATTAATGACTCCTGGAGATCACACAACGTATCATCTCTATTTAGATTATGAATTCAACAATGGAGGAATAAAAAATGCGCCACAAAGCTTGATATAGACAATGTTTATTCTCTAACATGTAATGTGGCAAACAAATAAAAAATATTTTGCTAACTTGACAGAAAAGTGAATGCCTGCCTCTGGACCCTCCAACTGGACAGCAGTATGGTAGCTTGCATCATGCACAACCGCTCCGTCTCTGTACCACTTCAATAGCGCCCTGGATCCCCTCCCTCTGCACCACACAAAATACATCATTAATTATTAACTATTTCCCAAAATAATTAGAATAAGTTAGCCTTACTTCCTAATTACCTGCCGTGCAAACCAAGAGGAAGGTGAAATCCCCAAAGCTTAGTCATTGTAAAACGTTTGGCATGCCAGACGTGAGTTCTCAATCTCCTGGTGCCATCGCCGGAAGTAGCAAAACCAGATTCTGGATTCTTTTTCAGCTCAATTCTCCTGCGAACTCGGCGAGGGAGTTTCCTTGGCTCTTTATTTTCTGAAGCCGAAGACAGGTCATCATTGGCTTTACCGAGGAGGCCTAAATTACGTCTCTTTCGATGTCTCTTTTTCGCAGCTTGATTTTCATAAGCAGTGGTTCTTCTTCTCTTGTTTCTTTGAGACCGGAAATTGTTGTTTAGCCGGTTTGATACGATTGAGTGAAGACTCTCCAGTTCAGATGCCCGGGTTTCTGCAAATTTTTGAACATTGATTTTTCTAGGTGGAGCTGTTGATACTTTAGATTTTTTGCTTCCATCAACAGCCATTGCAGCCTGATTCCCGACAAATAACCTATCTCTCTGCCTGCTACTGTAAGCTTTGGATTGATTATAGTTTGGCTAGCTGTAGTGTTTAGGGTTGGGTTAACCACTGGTGGTGTTAGAGCGCGCGGCACCTGGACAAAACGAGGAGATGAGCAGAACAAGACTCCCCGTTTGTTTCCTGTGTAAATCTAAAACGCTACCGTTTACTTTTTTCTGTTTAAATCTTAAACGCCGCCGTCTGCACCGTTTCTCCCAGTGGGCAACTTAACACTACTTGCTCTATTATTGGCAGTGTTGTACGGTTGTATTTTGATTCAAAATTATTTAGAAAAATTATTTTTAATTGTAACTAGTTAAATAAAATATATGTTAAATTAAAATTATGGTTAAAATTATTATTGAATAAAAAACAGTTTAAATTATAGTTATTAATCTCGATCGAGTTTATCTGGTCAAAGAATCAAGTCTTGGGTCACACTAGTTGACCCGGGTTAACTCAGGAAGATTAAAAAAAATATTTAAAGTTTTAATATTTAACATGAAAAAGATAAGAAACAATTAATGTGAATTTAGGTTATATATGTTATAAATAATAAAGTTTAAAAGATTATTTTAAAAAAAATTTTATTTCATATTGGAAAGATATTTTTTTATTCTTTTAAGTTGAAGTATATAAACCAAAAATATTTCTTATTCCATGTTGAAAAAATACAACTTTCTTCTTGTGAACATAGAATATATATTAAAGAGCTTTCAATCTCACATTGAAAAAATAAAATATTTTTCTAGTGTTTATATAATGAATTTTAATATAGATTAGTAACCAACAAGGAAATAGTGGTAAACTCGCGCATATAAGGTTAGATTGAGTAAGAGAAAAAAATTCCTTTTAATTTTTCTTATGTAATTATCTTTTGGTGGCTTAGGAAGATTTATATTAGGATTATCAATAGTCTCCAAAAAGAATACATGTATCATGTGCATCGCTTTCTCATTCTGCCAAAACAAATGTAAAGTGCATATCAAAGCAAAATGCATCTATTACGTTTTGTATTAGTACACCTTTTATAGTGATAAATAAAATTTAATTTTCTTGAGATACGTAAGCACGTATATATGTTTCATCAATCGCATAAATGCAATTCTACATGAAAAACAATAAATATCAAATTGAAAATAATTAATAACATTTTAAAGCAATTTATATTCGATACTAATAATTAAGAATGATATTTGTGTTACCGTGAAATGAGGCATGTATTTTGGATTCATCGCAATTTTTCATGCAATGTTTCTAAATTCAGTTCTTTTAATATTATGACATCTATAACAACAAATATATCATTTTTAAGATTTTATTAAAATATTTACTAACAAACTTCCTAAACTTCCATGTTTAAAACATCTATTGTTATTGTAAAAAGAAATGTGATGACCTTTTCAATAATATTCATTCTTCTTGAAGTTTTTAACACATATTATGTTTCTATATCATAATATAGGCTCATTATTATTATTGTATCCATTCCAAACATGTGGACACATTATTTCCAATATCCTTTTAAAACTTCAATCAACCATATCATACATGTGTTGCATAAAAACAATATAGGGTTCTTTATGCATATAATTAACATGATATATGTTTAGAACTCTAATTACACATACAAGTAGTATTTTAGGATTAAATTGCCGTTTCCAAAAAATCCACCATCCTCACCACTATCATTGTCATTGTTGTTATCGTCATCATGATCACCAATATCGTCGAAACCACCACTACAATCATCACCACTATAATTAACATGATCAACAACATGTTTCATCACATCTCTCTAATCGTCATCAAAATCTTTTTGAATATAGCATTAAACCATATAGCTTCTAGTTCTACATGGACAAATTAATAAATAAATAAATATATAATGTATTGTTATGTTTTAATTAAAATATCATACCCTAACCACACATATATGAAGTTCATAAAAACTTATTAAACAATTAGTTAGAAGAAAAGTCTATCTCACTTGTGATTTTGAATATGGGCTTTTATATATAAATATTTATAATACTAACAGTATTTTATCAATACTTTGAAATTTTAAATGTCATAATAAAGTTATTATTGCTTTATATAGAATGGAGCAAAAACTGAATAATAAGATTCAAACAATAAAATATTAGGTACAAGCTTCAGTTAATAATCACTGCATACCAAGGTTAAATTAATGTTTGGAAGTGCTTTTCAAAAGCGTTTCTGAAAAAATTTGAATTTTTTTTTTTTTGCTTTGAAGTAATATATTTTTAATGTTTTCAAATTATTTTGATGTCCTGATCTCAAAAATAATTTTTAAAAAATAAAAAAAATATTATTGACACATTTTTCTGAGTAAAAAATACTTTAAAAAACAACCACAACCACACTTCCAACCACACTGCCATTTAAAACTACTTTAAATGGCAGAGAACATAATGCAAGGAAAACAAGGATGGCCGTTCGTCCATTTAACCAAGACTTCATGATGCCATCAAATGCAAATGGTTTCCTAGAACTTGATAATCAGTGCATCATTTTCCATTAAAATTTACGGCTCTCTTATGGACACCTCTCAACAAAATAATAATTAAGCTTCAAATAATAAGAATTCATAAAAAATCACAAACTATTTTAGATCATAGAATTTGTTTTAATGAAAAAGGTGAATGAATAACCTATTAAGCTAGTAAAATAGTCAAAATTTTGCTAATATGCATAAGCAATTGATTTTAAGAAACGTTATTCAATGAGAAATGAAAATACTCATATAATATATTGTGCTAATATGTTTGAGCAAATTCCATTATTCATAAAAAAAACCAGCAACATTTATTCACACAAATATCCTAAGAAATCACATGGACACCATGAAATTCATAATCAATGAGCATTTACTGCCGTGCATGGATGATTTCAATGAGATTAGGAGATTAAATATAAGAAAAACATGTTAAATATACCGCTAAACCAAATCATCCTTCGCATAGTAAGCTTTATTAAAAACTGG
>Ga0325402_1002460_pt1 | contig 16273 bp, 19 predicted proteins | sample PopdelMetagenome_22_FD_207212 | JGI IMG/M metagenome (GOLD analysis project Ga0325402, IMG submission 207212) | Populus deltoides microbial communities from Bellville, Georgia, United States - Xylem-PdKOR-R3 | ecosystem: Host-associated > Plants > Phyllosphere > Stem > Wood/Secondary xylem... | reverse complement strand
GTATTTATTTTTATTATATTTATATCAGATAAAATTTAAACATTATTTATTAAGTTTCAAGTATATATATTTAGGTATTCGTTAATATTTATTATTCAACATAATAAATATATATATTTGATATATGTATAAATATTATATGCGTATCCGTATATTATATCAATTACAGGATATGTATATATTATATTATATTAGACTAAAAGCATATAATACAAATTATATTTGTTGGATCAAGATATCTATATGTATCTATTATCTATGAAGAAGATAATTACCCATTCGAATCGTTCGGGTCAATATATATGAAGATGGGGTTAAATTGTCACATTGAAGTGAAAGTTTTAAATATAAAACATATTTAAGACATTTGAAGAGGCTCGATTTGGGCCGGCCCAACAACGATTGAAATGCCAGGCTCTTAGCCCAGAAGTGGCCCATTCCTGTCTAAGAATTAGCTATTTTGGTTGTTGGAGAAAATCGAAGGTTCCATGTCAAAGGGATCTCTTCAGATTACACGTCACTCTTATTTTGGTTGGTGCGGTAGATTAGCGGTAATGAACACTAGCACCTGATGGTCAAGATTCCATATCAGGAAATAGGCATCCGACAACAATTTGTATAGTCTCATACAATATACATAAATTAATCATACTGGACGTCGTAACCGCACTCCCTTTCTTATATATTTTATTTATTTATTTATGATAATAGTTATTTTTAAAGTATTTTTTATTTAAAAAATATAAAAATAATATTTTTATATTTTAAAAAATTATTTTTAATATCAATACAGCTAAACTATAAATAAAATTCAAATAATTATGAAAACGAATTCAACCGTAAAAATAAATAATATCTAAAAAAGTCTGGCCTAAGGTGTTGGAGGGTGTCTCTTGGGTGATAGGCAATGGAAATGGGAGGATTTCGCTCATCTTCTGCCTGCTTCTGTTGTCATGAAGATAGCAGCCACGGTCCCGCCCAAATGTGGGGCTGTTCAAGACTGAGTGGCCTGGAAACACACATCCAATGGTGCTTTGCTTTCTCCGTTAGGTCCTCTTGGGCACCCACTATCGTCCTTAGTTGTGTTGTAGGGGCCAGGCGGCATAATCCTGTGAGTCGTATTAAGAGTTGAGTGAGTTCTCTTAATTTGACTAATATAAATTCATTTTATTTTTTTCTATGTCCTTTAAGAAGAAAATTCTTTGAAATATTGCGAACCCAATTCCAATCCTAGTGTCATGAATTATTGAGAACGTGGGGAACAAATTGTAGAAGTTGGAGATTAATATGCATGATCCAAATCATTGTCAAAGTTGGAAATAGTAAAGTATTTCTACCTAACACTACTTTACATGCAAGATTATAAAAGAAATAATCAAATCCCATGAAGGTTTGGAACACCAACCAATCAGCCTACTTAACTAGTTTGGTGCATGTGGTAGCCTCCGACGTTCCATGTTTTCCTTGCGCATTATGACACCCACGGCCTTAAAAGTTTAGTGCCTATTTTGGAGGGAAATGGGAAGGGACAGTTAGGTTAGAAGAGCAAGGTTTGAAAGGTAGTTGGGCAACGGTCTTTCCTTGATCCTTGACAGGGTAGTGGAGAGTCTTGTTCCAAACAAGCATAAGAATTTAGTCGTCTTCTAGCTCTTGAAGGAATTAATGGCTAAGCGCAGATGGAGACATTGTAGGATTATATATTAGGATCATCTGCTCTTCATGAATCCCCAACCAACAGTCAGCTTCCAAATCATGATTATCTAATGATAATATATATTTGCTTTCCTTTTTAAACATCTCATACTTCACTCCTCTCTTTCTCAGCTCTCTTAACACTCATGAAACAGAACCCTCCTCAATCCTTCCACGACTAGTGTTTCTTCAGTTTTCCAAGCTTTCCCCGATTTGACAAAGGTTAGTTGATCGATGAATGTGTGTGTTTACTCAGCTAAATATGGGGTGTTGAATTAGGTTTGTTTTGCTTCCCAGTTATGTGGGATTTCAGTGTCTTCCTTTTTTGTTGGATTTGCAATGTGACCTTAATTTTTCATGTGGGATGCTGGATTAACGTTCAATTCAAGTCACAGTGGTTGAGCCTGGCCATTTTAAGTTTACAGTGGTGAATGCACAAGCATAGTTTAGTGCATGATCAATAGAGGAGCATAATTTAGTTCCTGACTTTAATTACCTATGGTAGGTACTACTGGTTTTGATATTATGACTACTACTATTTATAGTTTCTGCGGATTTTGAAATACCAAGTAATTAGTACTCTTAGAACTTCGCCCAGGTGTAAATGCTTGAAGGGGAAAACATTGAAACATCTCAGTGTTGAGCCCGACTTGTTCACTGGACTTGTTCAGCTGAAACTGAATTGTATGCTTCGATTTGGATACATTCTATTCAACATCAATGTACATAGATAGGGTTTATAATCGAATCTCTTGCAAGCATGTCATTCTGCAGATTCATACATGTGTATTTTCATGCAACTAAAATGGTCAAGTTGAACTTTACTTTTGCTAGTTATATATTTCAATGGAGTAGGCAAGTAGTATCCATGGCTGTGATATAGCACCATTTATGATGCTTTAGGTTACAGAAAGTCCATATTGATGATTATGTGAAAAATCTGTTGTAATTTCCAGGTTGTGAGGCCTGAATCATGGCTGAGGATCTGGAGAAACCACTGTTGAATCCCGAGAGCTTCAACCGAGAGGGGATTGACTTGGTAAGTTCTGCAGAAATGCCACTTTCTGGAATACGCATTTCCTAGTACTAAACATTTTCAAAACTGTTTATTTGACAGGAGCGTTTGCCACTAGAGGAGGTCTTTGAGCAACTGAGAACATCACACAGAGGACTCTCGTCTGAAGATGCTGAAGCCAGATTGATGATTTTTGGTCCAAACAAACTTGAAGAGAAGCCAGTAACCACTAATTCCATTTCCATTAGTTTTTGATGCAATTAGAAAACTCAATTTTTACCATAAATCACCTTAACTGGAAAGATGATTTAAAATTCAAGAAGAAACGAATGTAAACTTCAATTCATAGAATCTCAATTGCTACTTCGCAGGAAAATAAGTTTTTGAAATTCCTTGGTTTTATGTGGAATCCTCTGTCATGGGTTATGGAAGCTGCAGCAATAATGGCAATTGCCCTTGCTAATGGTGGAGTGAGTAGTTCAACTTTGATTCCATTATTAATTTAGTATGGTTTTCTTTTCCAGCTCTTTTTCTGGGTTCTGTTTGCAACAGATTCTGATGGTGTTTTTCCGCTTGATAACTCCATTGTTGGAAATGATATTTCAGGGGCAAGGTCCTGACTGGCAGGATTTTGTAGGGATTATTTGCCTGTTGATAATCAATTCAACAATTAGTTTTATAGAGGAGAACAATGCTGGGAATGCTGCATCCGCTCTTATGGCTCGTTTAGCTCCCAAAACGAAGGTATATATCCCTTGAGCCATGCCCTTCCGCTTAATATAACGGATACAAATGTATTTGAAATGAGTGATCAACATCTTCGTTTAAGTTAGTTTTCTTTCACATGCTATTTTTTTAGAATTCTAGGTATTATGATGAAATCAACGTTATCTTGCACTAAGTTTGTTCAGACATAATCCTCAAAACATGGATTCAGTTGTGAACACCATCTTGATGATGGAGGTTTTGATGTGAATCAACAATTTTGCCTATCTGTCAGGTTTCTTTCGAGTGCCTGAATTGTTGCTCTAATCAGTAATCACCACATGTTGATGCAGGTCCTGAGAGATGGGCAGTGGAAAGAGCAAGATGCTGCTATTTTGGTGCCAGGAGATATAGTTAGCATTAAGCTTGGGGATATCATCCCTGCGGATTCTAGATTACTCGAAGGAGATTCATTAAAAATTGACCAGGCAAGTGCTTCTTACAGCTTTATATTATCTGTTAGCTAATTTACCTTTTGTCAGTTTATTTTATGTTACAGTTAAATAAACATGAGCACAAGATTTATGGAATCATAGGAAGAATCTGTTTGTGCAGTCAGCTCTTACTGGAGAATCTCTTCCTGTTACCAAGAGAACAGGCGATGAAGTTTATTCTGGCTCAACATGCAAGCAAGGTGAAATTGAAGCTGTGGTTATTGCGACAGGAGTAAACAGTTTCTTTGGAAAAGCAGCACATCTAGTTGACTCCACTGAAGTCGTTGGACATTTCCAGAAGGTAAGGATGATATATTCAAGAGAAAAAAAGAACAATTGGTATAAAAATATTGAAATATACATAACTTAATATTATGTTATATACAAGTTTTCATTGAATTTTATTGTCTTCAAAAAGAAAAACAACGCAAGGCACGTGCAAAAATAACTAGTTCTGCTTAAATTCTCTGGCATTTAATTTGAACTTCATGGATAGAAATTGCAACTGGAAACAGTTGCATATTTGAAAATATGTCAAATGATGAGGAAAGGAGCACATATTGGAACATGTCAAATAAGTCCAGGACCAGGTGATTGCAAGTTGACAAGTTCTGAGAGTTCCGAAGTATCATCATATAATTTTCATAAATTCTGAGCAGCATTAATTAAAATTGCAGACCGTGAGACATTAATTATAATATGACATGGTTAAAATGTCTGTGGCAGGTCCTTACCGCCATTGGGAACTTCTGCATTTGCTCTATAGCTGTTGGAATGATTCTTGAAATCATTATCATGTTCCCAGTACAGCACCGTTCATACAGGGATGGAATCAACAACCTTCTGGTTCTCTTAATCGGAGGAATACCAATAGCTATGCCAACAGTCTTGTCTGTCACACTAGCAATTGGTTCTCATCGGCTATCTCAACAGGTGCGAATCTTAAAAAAAAAAAAAAAATATACATTATGACAGTAATCTTATATAGCTCAGTCGTTGTCAAATGATTTCAGATGTCTTTAAGATATCATAGAGTAATTCAGAAAATAAGAAACTCGTCCAGCCCAAATGATGAACTTCATCATCATATGACTCGTTTTCACCTTCATTTGTTAAGGGTGCCATTACAAAGAGGATGACAGCGATAGAAGAAATGGCAGGAATGGATGTCCTCTGCAGTGACAAAACTGGAACTCTTACCCTCAATCGCCTGACAGTTGATCGAAACCTTATCGAGGTACAGAAAGCTTATTTTTATTTCCAGGGAGCTACATCTATTTCTTCTACATCATGCAGGAATATAATGCTCCTATTATTCTCACCTGTTGAAGTGATACATCTTCTGTACTGGATTTATCAGTCTCAAATATTGAACACAATTGGGCTTTTATATGCTTCATTTATCTAGACAAGCCTAACAAAAGGACTTTTATCTTCTGCAGGTTTTCAACAAAGATATGGACAAAGATACGATTGTCTTGCTTGCAGCCAGAGCATCCAGATTGGAGAATCAGGATGCTATTGATGCAGCCATAGTTAACATGCTTGCTGATCCAAAGGAGGTAGAGACTGGATAACTATTAGCTCAGGATTCTTCTGTTTGACTATATATATGTGTGTGTGAAAAAGAATGATTTTACCTTCTGTCTGCAGGCACGTGAAAACATCAGAGAAGTGCATTTTTTACCCTTCAATCCGGTGGACAAACGTACTGCAATTACATACATTGATTCTGATGGTAATTGGTATCGAGCTAGCAAAGGAGCTCCTGAGCAGGTATCGCCTTCAATATGTTCAATTTCAAAATTGCTATAAGATTTCTAAACTGCTAAACTGAATCAAGTTTGAGGTTGCAATGATCGATAATATCCCATTTCCAATTTGATATTCTTCAATGTCTGTTGTCTACAAAATTTAGTTGTGACGCCTTCGATAACATTTTTAACAAAATACATTTATCGCTCTCCTTATTGAATATCAACTTTCACCCTTCACCAATTTCATTATTGCGTTCTGAGTTGCGAGAAACTCTGGCTGCCTCTTGACTTTATGATTAAACTAACAGGCCTAGAAGTATAAGTTGATTTGGAAAATTAGTTTTTTATTGATAAAAAAAATCATTTCTTAGTTCATGTATAAAAAACAATTTAGCTTTCACGTATTTTGTAGCAGAGCATGAAACTGTTTCGTATTTTCTATAATTTCAGATTCTAAATATGAGCAAAGAGAAGGACGAGATCTCTGGAAAAGTGCATGCCATCATTGAAAAATTTGCCGAAAGAGGCTTGCGATCACTTGGAGTTGCATTTCAGGTACACAGATTGCATCTCTCTCTTTTCTCATTGATGTTTGGTGTATGTATTGACCTTATACATACCATATATATCAAGAAACTGGTTGTTCTATGATAAAGATAATGATATATAATTTCATGAAAATGATTTGTCTCATTGAGAACGAAGTATTTCTAGCAAATTACACTTTGTGATGCCCTTGAATTCTCATTCATAATAAACATACCCCTTTCTGATGCAGGAAGTTCCTGAAAAAACTAGGGAAAGTCCTGGAGGTCCTTGGACGTTTTGTGGGTTGTTGCCCTTGTTTGATCCTCCTAGGCATGATAGTGCTGAGACCATCCGCAGAGCACTAAACCTTGGAGTTAATGTCAAGATGATTACAGGTACATGCAAATTTCTTGTGATATTTAACAGCTTGTATACAATGAGTACTTTGCTAGTTTGGGTAAGAATGTTCATATCTGTGAAAACTTGAACAGAATTTTTCTTCTTCTGAGAGACTGGGAGCATGATGTATTGAAATGATCCTATTAAAAAAAAACTGTGGCTGTTGTCATTACATTGGATCGGATTTTCAGTATGTTTAATTTCTTTCAATTACAATCAAGCGTATCAATTTATCACCAATACTTCATTACGGCTGTCCACACAATTTAGACAACCAATGCATCTTGATGCCCCAATGAGTGGCTTTTGCAGAAATGTTGAAGAAAACTAATTTGTAAATATGCTAATGAAGGTGATCAACTGGCAATTGCAAAGGAGACAGGAAGACGACTTGGCATGGGAACGAACATGTACCCCTCTTCAACACTGTTAGGACGGGACAGGGATGAAAATGAAGCTCTTCCTGTCGACGAGCTCATTGAAAAGGCAGATGGCTTTGCTGGTGTATTTCCAGGTATTTAACTCATCATCTTTTTTTATTATTATTATTTCAAAGAAGTTAATGCTGACTACTTGTGACTTTTTACTTTTATGTATGCATTTATGTTCGTAAACTTTGATGCAATTCTTACATCTGATTTCTTTTTTCTGATTGCTATGCAACTTCCAGAGCACAAATACGAAATTGTTAAAATTTTACAAGAAAAGAAGCATGTGGTTGGAATGACTGGAGATGGTGTGAATGATGCACCTGCTTTGAAGAAAGCAGATATTGGAATAGCAGTGGCAGATTCTACAGATGCTGCGAGAAGTGCTTCTGATATTGTCTTGACCGAGCCTGGTCTAAGTGTGATTATCAGTGCTGTCTTAACTAGCAGAGCTATATTCCAAAGAATGAAGAACTATACAGTTTAGTATCAATCCTTTCTTCTAAATATGTCATTTTTACTGTCCTACTTTTGTTTTACTTTGATCTATAGTCTTATTTAATGTAGAAAAGAAAAATGCTAGCCACAGATGCAGGGTACATTTATGAATCGAATTGAATGAACCAGTCACTGTTTTAATTATACAAGATCACTAGATAATTATTTTAAGGCAGGAGATAAATCTGAGTGGAAGTAATTTTTGTTGGCCAATATAAATAAACATGCAAAGTACATCATAGAGTCTGTAGGATTGCCGATGCAATAGCTTATCGTGTTTTTTAACGTTACCAGTTGTGTTTCTTTCATGTCTTGCTTCTGAATTAATTTATGAGAAAACTGATTATCCTGCATGCATTTGCAGATATATGCCGTCTCCATAACCATTAGGATTGTGGTAAGCTGGATTTTTCTGTACTTGTTTAGCCACTGTTCAATTTCCTGAACATCTGCCTTAAAAGCTCTTGCATTTTGCTTCAGTTTTCAGTTAATGTTTTAAATTCAATTGCTTTGCAGCTTGGTTTTGCGCTTCTAGCTTTGATATGGGAATATGACTTCCCACCTTTCATGGTTCTGATTATAGCAATACTAAATGATGGTAATGTATATCAAAACATGAAAGCTTTTCCTATTTCTTTTCTTCCCTCTGGGTGACTTACTGATCCTTTACATTTTTTCCAAGAATCTGATAACAGAGTGAACTAAATGGTATTGATTGGTGTTCAGACACAAAACAGACTAAAATAAAAATACAATAGAGTACGGAAAGAATATTTCCGAACCCAGTTTGCAGTGCTAGCTCTATGCAAATGACTGCGGGAAATCAATGGATTCAGAAGCAGCGTCTTCTGTAGTTATCATCCACGGTGCCTCTCTCTGGCATAAAAAGTTTATTTCAAACACAGAACTTGTTTACCAAATGGATTGATGAGGACACTGCATTATCTGATTAACTATAATGTAACAGTATCCTGAAGCATGCATACGTATTATACAGAAATTATGAAAGAAGGATTCTTGTAACAGAAGGATAGCATTATAAACAGCTTTGCATGATATTTAAGAAGGTTGTTGTGCTATTTTATTTTAGGGACCATAATGACTATCTCGCAAGATCGAGTTAAGCCATCTCCAAGGCCTGACAGTTGGAAGCTTGAAGAGATATTTGCGACAGGCATTGTCATCGGCACATATCTTGCTTTGGTCACTGTCCTGTTTTACTGGATTGTGATCGATACAAATTTCTTCGAGGTATCAGACATATGGTAGTTCCTTTGTGCTGGTTTTAATATAGTGAGATTTTGTGGTGAATATTGGCTGTGTTTTCCCCATATTGATATTGGTGGCTATTAATCATGTCTGTGTGCAGACACACTTCCATGTGAGGTCTATCTCCAGCAACACTGAGGAAGTCTCTTCGGCCGTGTATCTACAAGTCAGCATCATCAGCCAGGCTTTAATATTTGTTACGCGTAGTCAAAGTTGGTCGTTCCTTGAGAGGCCTGGAATTCTCTTGATGTGTGCATTTGTGGTGGCTCAACTGGTAAGTTGTACCCAAGGAAAGATCCTAAATGGGCTCTATCTTTCAATCATTCTCGCATATTCAACATTCAAGAAATCCTGTTTGAAAATGCCTAACCAGAGCCTTAATTTTTTAATTGATATTGGCCATTTGGGCCAAATTCTTATGTGTTCTTTCACAAACTTCACTTTGGAACAAAATGAGACCTGTTGGAGTTATAATACATTTCTGACTGTCGTTTCTTGATGTTTAGGTGGCCACTATAATTGCTGTCTATGCACATATTAGCTTTGCTTATATTAGAGGCATTGGATGGGGATGGGCTGGTGTCATATGGTTGTATAGTTTGGTCTTCTACGTACCACTGGATATTATCAAGTTCACAATTCGTTATGCCTTGAGTGGAGAAGCATGGAATCTCTTATTTGATAGAAAGGTTAGTGAAGTTGGGTTTTGTCATTCATCGCTTAAGGAATGTGCCTTGGCTTGAAATGTCTCTATACGCTTTTTTTCTTTCTGTTCTTTTTTTTTTTTCAACAGACTGCTTTTTCTACAAAGAAAGATTATGGAAAGGAAGATAGGGAAGCTAAGTGGATACTTTCCCAGAGGAGTCTACAAGGGTTGATGGCAACAGACCAAGATTTCAATGGCAGGAGATCAACTTTGATTGCCGAACAGGCCAGACGGCGTGCAGAAATAGCTAGGTACTCTTTTAGACTCTAATCGCTTCTTGTTGAGACCTATTGCATGATTACCTTGAGCTTTGGTCAGTTTCAAGCAATATTTGTCTCCCAGTTACATGCTAAGTGTATATATCTTAGCTTGCAGCTACCAATTTATGCCTTCGGTGATATTCATGTCCAAATTTCATTCCCAAAAGCTAATATACTTTCAAGTTGAATGAACTTGCTGAATAACTTTTGAACTTTGCAGACTGGGGGAGATTCACACCTTGAGAGGACATGTAGAATCGGTAGTCAGGCTCAAAAATCTGGACTTAAATTTAATTCAAACAGCTCATACGGTTTGAAGACATGATATAAACAATGTATCTTTCAATTTTCCTGTGAAGAAAACTTGACAGAAGTTGCTCACATAACTACTGTGGAGCATGATCTGCTAGAGGAATTGACATTTGTTATAGGAGTCGTTCAGAACGCACCTGTAACTCCTACAAGATATAATCTCCAGATGTTTTTGTCCAGAGCACATCTTAAGAAGGTATCTTCAGAGAGTAACTGATGCTATTTCCTAGTATGTATTGCGATTCTTTTGACATGCTATTTGTGTTGAGGTTTGGGAATTCTTGTATTTGTTTGCAGAGTTTTTACTGTCATATTTATGCAGTTTACAGTAATAAAAGCTACACGACACAGTGGAATTTTCACATTATTTGATTCAGGAATTATGAATATTGAATAGATGGTATGAAGGTGGATTCTTCGCAATATAGTAAAAAACACTCCAGTTGCAGGTACTTGCATATTATGAGCCAATAAGCTTGATGGCACTAGCTGCATTATCACAGCGACTTCATTAAGCTTCAAAGACTTGCATGCTATGAGAAAATGAGGGTTTCACTGGAGTTAGGCTACAGACATTCCAACGAGTTCTTATTAGGGGTGAGAAAAAAACCAATAAACCGGAAAACCGGAAAAAAAAATTGAAAAAACCGAACCGAAAAAAAACCGAGTTAACCGATTAAAAAATCACAAAAAAATTCTGGTTCGGTTCGGTTTTGGTTTCCAAAGTCTGAAACCGATTGAACCGAACCGGTTCAACAAGGCCAACACTTAAAAAAAAAAGTAAAAATTAATAGGATGTTTTTTAACTCTAAACCTAAAGTAGCATTCATAAACACAAAATCAATCGTCGCTCTCTGCATCTCTCCCCTCCCTATGCTCCCTTTGCTTTGCTTTCTGCATCTCTCAATTCTCTCCTTCTCTAGATCTTAACTAGCAAGCCCCCCTTCATACAGGCACACACACAAACACTTACTCGATAAATCTCACAGACTCCTCCTCGACTTTTTCTTCTTCTTCATCGAACTCGAACACACTAAATTTTCAACTCAAGCGAGGTATGACTCACTTATAGGGAGCTTCTTCAGTTGCTATTGAAGCTTTCATGCGATAGCAAAAAAAACAAAGAGGCAGTCCTCTACATGCAAAAGATTGTGCCATGGCTGATGTACATATTCTTGATAAGAATTGGGTTGCTAAAAGCAAACCCCTGTTTTATCTTGTTCATATTCTTGATAGGATTCAAACCCCTGTTTTGGCTTGTACAGATTCTTGATAAGGATTGGGTTGCTAAAAGCAAATCTTTGTTTTAGCTTGTACAAAAATTGCATCATTTCCAAGATTTCTAAGCTAGCGAACCAAACCGACCGGTTTGGAAGGGAAAAAACTTGAAACCAAACCGAAATTAATCGGTTTGAACCGGTTTTCGGTTCGGTTCGGTTCAAAAACTTTTAACAAACAATTCGGTTTGGTTATTTATTTTGGTCCAAAACCAAACCGAATCGAAAATGCTCAACCCTAGTTCTTATAGAAACACAAATTTTTAGTCAAAGGAATGACACGAAACCAATCACAGGCACAAAACCTATACAACCTAATACCCCCACAGCAAAAAGATACCTAGCAAAGTGGCAAGCTACTACTTAGCAGATTTCATCCCAGTTTATCAAAAATTTCACAATTAGATCATCTGCCTGACAGGCATTACAAACCCAGGAATATAAACTGAACAGCGCAATTTTTTTCTGCAATAGAAACTCAAATATTTTGGACAGACAGACACTGGTAATTACTACATAATCCAAAGGGCATGAAAGAAAGGTGCTTTGACATCAAAATGGAAACCAGAACCCAAAAGCGTAAGAAATAATGTAGACAACTAGACACTCTATCCATGATAAAGCAACCATTTCATCTTGGCACCACCACCAACATTATTTGCAGCAGAAGCCTATCAGAAAGAAGACATTTGAATAACTCGCTCTTTTCCCAGTCTTACCGAGTTTACATAATCTGTGGGGCAATGTGCAGCAATCCCAGGGAGAGCCAGTCCCATTATCCTGACCAACACCATGAACCAACTTTCTTTGTACTCTCGCCCGTGGGTGTAGCCGATTATGAAGCTTCTTATTAACTCCCATAGAGCATTCAGATGTGCCGAAATAACATTTCTCAACCCATAGAGGTTGGGGTCTGGCTCCTCATCCACTTTCTTCAAATATGCAAATCAAAAGGAAGAAACAAAATCATCAGGAACCACTTACTAAGAAAAAAAAAGATTAGAAAGCCGTTTTAAGATAACAATGATCACATGTGTAGTGGAAGTGGTTTATTTTTCGTTAAAAATTTCGTAATGGATTAGAAGTACCAGTATTTCTACAGCATAAAATATAGACAAAGACTCCGATTCAATCAGATAACTTCTTCCTTTCTGCCATTAGAATTGTGAGAAGGAGCAGAGACAGATGCCTCAGAATTGGCAAAGGGTTTAGATGTTTCATATTCTTTAAAAGGGAACATTTCAATGAAGAAAAAGTGCAGCATTTTACGCAGATAGTAAGAAAAAGATCAGTTGGAGGCAGAATGTACGTACTTGTTCAATATAGAGGCTGTTATAATAAAGGCAGACTCCGAAATGTTTATACAAGAAGGTTTTGTCATCGTAAGGCAATCTAGGGACAAGATCATAGCTGTAAACCACCCTGAAGTATTTAGGAACAGGATACTCCAAATGGGCTTCCATGAACTTTGCTAGCTGCCGGTTCCCAATCCTTGGCTGCCCAAATGTGTAAACCCCAAGCAACCTTTTCATTACATCCATCTGTTGGTGCAGCACCAACACAGATGGGAACAAAATAGCAAGTGCACCACCTAAGCTATGCCCAGTGACTATAAATTTCGCATTCTTGTGCTCCACGAGTAAGCTCTTGAGCTTCTTTCTCACTGTATAGTATGCAGTCTTCTTCACCATTTCTAGCGGGAAATTCTTATGACCTACTGCAGTGGCTCTGTCAGAATCAGAAGAACGGTCCAATTCATTTTGTTCCATGTCAGAATCAGTATTTGATAATAGTGATCCAGAACCTTCATGATCGTGATTGAAATTTGGGTTCTTCATCTGAAGGAGATATTGGAAGGTGGTAGTATCATCTCTGTTGCCCAAACCTAATGCTTCTAAGAATCCCATGTGGACTTTTCCCAGTTTTGGAATCTCATACCAAGAGTAATCAAAATCAGTATCCCAATCATAAGAGTCAAAAGGTTCCGTGCCCCGAAAGCTGATCAATATTAAGTTTGCATCCTTGGGCTTGTCACAAAGAATGAACACTTGAGTGGAAAATTCCTTTTGAAAATCTATCAAGGCATCATTAACCAAGAAAAAGAGGGAAAAGCATCAAACACTTGATCAGAAGATCAAAGTAATTATTTTCTGATAACCAAGTACAGGAATACTATTTTATAGACAATGAGAGAAAGGTTGGAAAGTTCGAAATCTTCCACTTAATACAACTCTATCCAAAATTTGTTGCATGCTTACCATTCCAGCAGTTGTAGAAGTCCACAAAATGCATCTGTTGTTTTGTCAGAAGTTCATATTATTATATTAGTTGCTATCAGAAATACATATGTTACCAGTCAATCAAAATTACATCATTCAATGAAATTAATTGAATGCAAGAAAAACAAGCAGATCAATTGAGGGAGACGCGGAAGTTAGGGTCGCTTGCCTTCCAGTGATGAACAACAATACTTTGAACAACTTTAGCGTTCTCATAAGCTAATTTGGATGCCATGATACAGAGGTCCATATGAGCGCGGTTCCCTATTTCTTCTGTGATTGTTTTCTCTGCGGAAACCGAATGATCTATTTGTTCCAGCAAGTTTTCAGCTCTGTATAGGTCTATTCGCCCATCCAAATGCCCGATGCTACTTATAAAAGTCTCGGTGTCTCTCTGCGGTATCACCACCTTTCCTGCATTTCCATGATAATCAGAATAGCCTTTTTAGTAGACCAGTAGTACTGTAACCATAACAAAGTCTACAAAAAAGTTACCAGTAGGACAATTTAAGTCAGTTCCTTAAAAGATGGTTTTTCGATACATCCACCAACAAATCCAAAACTTGCCATTATAAACTGATGTATAAACTGCCAGACATGAACCTAGGCTGTTTATCTTTCATAACCAAGCCAGAACATTGTAAGTCTTTCTGAAACAATATTATACATGTAAAGGAAATCAAGCACCAATTCTAGCTACTGTAATCAGTACAGACATATACAAGCATGTATCTTATTCAAAATAAAAACAGAAAGAAAGGGAATTAATCGAAGAGTATATGCAGGATTGGCGATATACCTTGGAGAAAGTTGAGAAATAAGCCCATGATGCCACCATTCTGAAACAAGAGGTTGAGAAAGAAATCAACCACAAAACCAGTGTACTCCAAGGGCTTGCCAAATAAGGAGATGATCTTCCGAGCAATAATAGACACCAATATAATCCACCTATGATCACCTGCCTCCTCACCCATAATTCCCTCTTCTGAGCTCTCTAAGAATCTCACACCACTTCCTATGTCGGCCCATGCCAAGTACCTCAACAAGTCCAACATTCCTCCCTTTTCTGGCCTCACTATCAGATAGTTGGTAATGCTTTCTTCACTCTTCTCTTGATCATCGGTGTTGTTTTCAAATTTTGTAGCAGTACTAGTCGCAGCCGCCATGAATACAGTCCCTTCTATCTTTTTGGTGGACATTCAAGATTCAAGATTGAGTGTTTTGGTAGGTGTTCAAGATAGAGTACTTAGGAGAATTAAAGAAGAGAACAAAAACTCTATTAATGATGGTATGGTAAAGATGGTAGAAAAGATGTTTATCACTTGAAACAAACTGACACAGTGGATATGATCTGATTAGAATCTCTCACCTTATTTATACCTTTTCACTTGATGACATTTTTGGATATAAATGAAGGCTAAGTCACGTCACGGCCCACGAGTGCAACCATGGAATGGGCACCGAAGCAAAAAACAAAAAACAATAACCAAATGCCGTTGAGACCTCATGGTAACACTTGTCTTTGTGACTCGTTTCTCATTTAGCAACATGCCAATTCTGGGCCTCAACCCTTCAACTATCCACCCATATTGAAGAATCTTTTTTCTAATACAGGCTGAAGATAGAATAGAAGGCAGAATGCACAGTTCAGGCCATGGGCTATTCTCAATTTCCAGAACTGAAACCATTATCATCATGATAAGATCAAGTTGCCCAGATGGATAACCATGTCAGTTTCTAATAGAAAATTTTACTTTTGATTGTTGGCAATGCAATAACTACTCTTGAGTTTTCACAGCTGAAGTTCTCGGTTACATGCATGTGATAGTTTCTTGGCGTATAATTTAATAATCTTGGCATGATACAGGATGTTTTCCATGACATTCTTATCCTATATATTTCTTGATTAAAAAAAAATGGAGATATGGCGATGCAAACAGAGATTTCAACATGCAATTCTTGCTTTCTCGTTTTGGAAAGAACTACGTCAAATTACGGCTGTTAGCAATCAACTTTGTCCTTTTGGGTTAACAAATTTTAGCAGGACGTACAGCAGAGTTTGCTTATACGCACTCAATTTCTTTTTGCAACTCCACGCAACATTCTAGCACTTGTAAGATTCTGGCAGCAACCTGGTACAACTGTGCAAAGGAATAATCTTACGTTGGTGGTTGAAATTAAAACGCGACAGCACTTGAAACTGAAAAGTGTGGCTACTGCTACCTCGCCTCTTTGATTGTAGTAGCCAGATAGCAATATGAATACTTGTAGTTAATTGAAGGGCATTTTGACATCACTTTCGTTTTTGTTTTCAATATTTCTTGAAAAATAATAATCTGCAGGGTACGAAAATCACACTTTAGATCAGCCAAGCCAAGCAGGACCCCCCAAATCCATCGGCCTCAGCCCTTCCATAGTTTTTTTTTTTTTTTTCAAATTGTTCAAAAAAAAACAATTTTACTATTTATTATAATTGCTTTTAGCTTATATTGAATAAACAACGTAGCTCAAAAAATAATACTTTTTTTTAAAACAATATATTAATAAGAAAAGAAAAAATTATACTGTAAAGTTATTTTGTTTAAATTATTATTTTTCTTAAAAAAATAATTTTATTCTCATATAATTAAATAAAAAAATTTAAAAAACTCTCC
>Ga0325402_1002459_pt1 | contig 16283 bp, 10 predicted proteins | sample PopdelMetagenome_22_FD_207212 | JGI IMG/M metagenome (GOLD analysis project Ga0325402, IMG submission 207212) | Populus deltoides microbial communities from Bellville, Georgia, United States - Xylem-PdKOR-R3 | ecosystem: Host-associated > Plants > Phyllosphere > Stem > Wood/Secondary xylem... | reverse complement strand
ATACTATACTTGTTTGAAATACCATTAGTGGATCCTCTAACCTTGACATTTGTTGTTATCATTGTTTAATCCTTACGTTAATCTTCCATCTCAAAGTTCTCATCAACTTCTTCTTCATCATCTTTATCATCATCATCATCATCATTATTATTGTTGTTGTTGTTGTTGTTGTTGTTGTTACTATTGTTGTTGTATTATTGTTGTTTATAATTTATACAATTAACCTTCATGTGGTTCGACCCCGGTCTTGCCGGGTTATTTATTACTTCGACACTCCTACACCTGGGAAAAGACATCAATCTTTTGGTCGTGTCATGTTTTTGGCAAATAAAATCTTATAAAGACTTGATTACATAAAGTTATGAGATTGAGAATCTTCAAGTCAAGTTTACATCCAAGGAGTCCATAGCTTCAATTTGATGTAGAAAAATTCCTACAATAATAATACTTTGACATACACATTAAATACAATAATATGTTTTTATCATAAAAACAAATAATCCCTAGGTGATTACAGACCTTTAGGCTAACACACACATGCTAGCGTGTTTTCAATCTCATCTAAATAAGGAGTTGTAATTTGTCTTTTCTTTAATCACAAAAAAAAAAGTTGTTTAGAAGTATTGGACCCAAAAGTTAGATCCACCTATAACACTCCTGCAATGTCTCTTATTCTTCCTATACAATCTAACATGACCACTCCAAATGGAATCATATCAACATTATTGTGGTCAATCTTCTTGATGATATAATATTGAGTGTTCCACCATTATCGACTAGGACCCTCTATACTAGTACACTAATGAAGTTTGTTGTCATGTACAAAGATTTTAAATGGTGACTTATTCGTAATATTATCTTAGGAAATGTAAGACTTGGTTATTGGTCAACTATAAATTCTAACTAGTTGATTTCAATGATCTCTATCTTTTTCTCCACATTGTCTTCACAATCATTATCTAGATAAGGCAATTGGACAGGTTTGGCCTTAAAAGAGTAAGGAAGAGTGAATACCATATCATTAAATATGGTTTCATCATGATTGCTCATCTCTATGTTAGAAGAAATTTTAAATTTGATATCTTTTTTATGTGCATTTTGATCATCTAATTGTTGCATAAAGATTCAAAATTCAAGATTTTCCCCTTCTCCTATTGTGTACTATCATCCAAAAAGGTATTAGGGTTCTTACACCTATGACTAACAAGGATTAGACAAAAAAACATCACTTTCTTACTTGTTTCTTTGAGATTGCAGGACAAAAGGGGGAAGGAAACCTCAAGGGAATGGCTTAGGGTTCTTACACCTATGACTAACAAGGATTAGATATAAAGATTGAAGAGAATGAGGCTGAAGGGGGATATAATTCCAAAACCCTTAACAAAAGAAATGGATGTATATGGATGAGCAAACCTTAACTAAGGACTGGTCAAGGGAGATAATGAAAGGAGATGAAATGAAATGATAAAAATCATAATTGTGACCTTGTTAAACTCATAAAAACATGAGCTGAAATAAAAATTCATGTTATGTTAATGTATTGAATGTGCATATATGATTGGAGAGCTTGTGTGAAAATGAAATGAAATGAAAGAATGTGCAAAATTGTGATCTTGTTAAAGCCCCAAACGAATGCTTGTGCTGAATCAGAATTGATACTATGATCAATGCTTTAATTTTGCTTGTATGATGAATGAACTTGTATAATTATAAGCCAAAAGGATGGATATGTATTTATGACTTGTTTTTATGAACATTCTTGTGATAAAAAAATAATGAATTTCATGGGCACATTAGGTAGAAATGGACAACAATGTTCGGCCATTAGAAAAAGAGAGAACCATAAAGGGATTTGTAATGATAAACACCTTAGGGGAAACAAGTCATAGGACGGAAATGAAACCCTTATGTAGTATGAAATTGTTATTAGTTTGTGTTGGTATATTGTCATGATGCAATTGAAAACATAAAATGAATGAGTGTGGCAACTCTAGGTGTTGGCCTTGAAGTGATGATTAGGGGAACCTTTGGAAAATGTACATATTGAGACTTGGTTGTGTGTTGCTGGATAACTTGTGATAATTTAGATGTGATTAGTGATGTTCTATGTTCAGCTAGGTTGGGATATGTGGTAAGGGGGAAGCACAGCGTAAACTTTACGCTTAACCTAGGGGAAAAGTAAAACCAGAAAGGACTTAATTGTTGTTGATGATTTCTGAATCGGTAGTGACATAGTTTCCATTAACGATTCCTGGGTCGGCAGTAACTCAGTTTCGTTAACGATTCTTGAGTCAATAGTGGATTGTATTCGCTGATGATTCCATGTGTCAGCTGTGAAGTTTGTTTTCGTTGATGATTTTTGGGTCGAGAGAGACTCAATTTTCATTGATGATTTTTGAGTCAGTAGTGAATTATACTTTCACTAACGATTCCATGTGTCAGCCGCAACTCAATCATCGTTGATGATTTCTATGTCACCAGTGACTCAGTTTTCCCTGACAATTTCTGTGACAGCAGCGACTCAGTTTTATTAACGAATTTTATGCTAGGAATGACTTAATTCTTGTGATGATTCAGCAACGACTTAACTTGACCCAACTTACCCCAAACATAAGAATTAAAAACTAGGACGTCCGTGGGCGACCTACATTTAAAAATTAAGAGAAAGGTCTTGGTATGATGACTTTCATTGTATGATTATAAGATGTGTGGGAGACCTGAATGTGGACATATGTATTCTTGGGATATGTATGGTAATGATTTATGTGATTACTAAATGTGAATATACTGATTAATGATTATTTGATATGTCAGGAGGTGCGACTGGGACCGAGCCTTTAACTGGACGAGGACACTCCATAGGAGGAACAGGCAGGTGGTTTCCACCCTCTTCTAACATAATATAAATTTTTCGAAATGAATCCATTATGAAAGATCTATTACTAGCCTGTGGTGAATACTAAATTGTTCATAGAATATTTGATTGGGTATGATGATTAGCTTTGACTAATGGCATCCTAGATGGATGACTGAGTTGAGTATTATGATTAGCTTAGGTGGATGGTCGGGTTAAGTGTTGTGATTAGCTATGGCTAATGGCATCCTGATGCGATCCAAGCACGAAAGGATCCATTAGAGGTTCTGGTTGGTCTAGTTATAAGGCTTAGAGCTAAGAGGTTCAAAGAGGCTTTCAATGGACTTCTTCAAGAAACGTGGGCTAAGGTGGACTTCAAGAGGATATTAAATAATGAGGATCAACCCATGATTAATCTTATTTATGTTCAAGAGGGGCTTGTTGGTGGAACCAACACCTTTTGTTACCTTTTTTTATCATAACTGGAGCTGAAGGTATAATATTGAGGTGATTCCCATTAGGCTAGAAACTAGACTTTCATACCTTTCCAACAGTATATGGCACGCCTTCTAATTCTTTAAGCCGAGAGAAAACCATCCATTTGAAGTTGCGTTTGCTGCTGCCAGACATATTACGGAAATAACTGAACTTGTGTTATTAAATTAGTTGGGCTATTAAACTTTCTTTATTTTGTGAGGAAACACTTGTGTGGGTTTCATACTTGTTTATTTTAATTATTTTAATTAGTTTAGGCTAGTTTTAGCTTAGGTTGATTATTAGTTAAATTGGATTTATATGTGACCCATTAGGAAAACTAGGGTTTTTGGCTTAGGGTATAAATGCTCTTGAGAATAATTTTCAACACAATTTTTTTGGCTAATAATATTCTGATTTTGCAGATCTTTGGTTGTCAATCTTGGTTCTTGATTGAACTTCCAACTCCGCAAAGAAATTACCAATATTTTTTGTGAATTTATACTCCTTTTGCTCATCTCAGGTGTAGGCATTGTGATTGGGTTGGTTTATAGTCTTATTGCCTTGGAGCAGGTCTTCCATTGTGAGAAGCTCATCCTATTTTCAGCAAACTTGGATTAAATAGATCTTGGGTTCGCGAATTCCATTCAATTCCGCTAGGATTCATATCAGTTGGTATTAGAGCAGATGTAATCACAAGTTATATCTTTCAATTTGTGTCTTTTGTTTCTTGATTTTTTCTTGATTAGTTTCAGCCACATATATTAAACAAAAATTAGGGTTCTTGCATCCTTTTGAATTGTTGAACACAAAATCATAAGGTAGTGTTCTTGTTGAATTCTTGATCTTGACGCAATATATACATAAAAAAAATGTGTTCTTGAATTTATTTTTTCTTGATTGCCGACTTGGTATACAAAAAAGAGAGGGGGCTTGATCTTGAAAATTTTGATTGTTGTCGCAAAAAGAAAAAAAGAAAATCAACATTTTGGAGTTTGGCCGAGAGCTAGGGAAAGAAAATTGGACAGTAACAGTTCGAGATTTAAATAGTAACAATTCAAATATATATTAAGGAATGATAACTATGGTTGGACAAAGAACGACAATATTAATGGGTGTAATGAGAAAAACATAAATATAAAGAAATGATTGAATGAAAGACCTATTGGCTGTAGATATGGTTATGATAAAACATATCCTTGAATGAGGAAAATTTATGAGATAAACCTGTGATTCGTAGGAGGAACTATAGGCGTGGTGCAGTAGGAGCAGAGGAGCACGAGTAGAGCTTCTATTATAGGTAGGTGATCCGCACCTATACTTTCTAGTTAAATTCCATGGTTTAATATGTTACTGATGTGAAATGTGAATTATCGAATGTTGGATATTAGGTAAAAGGAGGAAAGTTTGCGTAATGATGTCGATATTTTGGATAGTATTCTGAATGTATGTGTATTCAAGGTGAAAGGTTATTATATGAATTGCCAAGTGATAAAATTATCGCTGACAAAGGAAATATGAGAAGTGTGATTTGGACCGTGAACTAGCATACATTTAGTATATGTTAGGATCCCGGGTAAGGAGATTGTCATGTTTGGACTAGCATACATGTAAACCCCTAGTTATAATTTTTCGGGTTATTAAAATATGAGAAATTTATCCAATAATAAAATGGGTTAAATTAAATTAAAGAAACCTAAATCAGGATAAAAATAGTGAAATTAAAGAAATAAAAAGTGAATATAGTACTAAATTGTTGAAAAGAAAAACATTTTTGGGAATACAATGAATACGTAAGACCAACAAAGGTCAATATTCAAATAACAGAAGGTTAGGAGTTTATGTACAAAAGATAAAAAGGGGGTGGGGATAAATGTGCAATTAACAAGATGATAGCACTATAAATATCATTCTATTTTCTCTCTTGGAGTGACTTGCAAGAGTAAGAGAGAGTTTAGGGAGAGGCTGGAGAGAAGACATATTAATGGTAGAAAATCCGATAGCTATAACTCCACCTTCCACTGTTGGATCAGAACGATATTCAGATATGTTGTTCTCCTCCATGTAGTGTACATTTTCACTGGAGGGATCTTGTATATCAATCACCATTTAAGAGATATCGTGGGAGGAAAATTTCTAGGAAAATACACTTCTGGACAGTCTTCGTCGCCAACTGTTTTCTCCTCGGCCACCGTTGGATCGAGCTATAATTTGGATATGTTGTTCATCAGTATAGAAGTTGTGCTTCTCGCATAGTAGGTCTGCAAGTTTGAGGTCAATTTGGTTAAACCCATGTTTCTAGAAATTTCATCATTTGATGAAGTTGATATTTGGATATGCTATACTCATAAAAATGGATTATAACTTGACCGTATGGATTGTTTGGAATATTATTCATTTGTTATTTATAGTTGATTGAAACTGTTGTCAAAATTGGTTTTTTGTGAACAGAAACAACCATAAAATTAAAAGGAAATGGAGCATTAGAGAAACTTAATTTTTTCAAGACTTTAGGGCTGCTGTAACAGCCCTAAAAGTGTATGTTTATGGGGGGTAAATACCTCTCCAAAATAAAATAAAAAATGTATAAGGTTATTGTGCTTGTTATTTTAATTTTTAAGAACAACTCGGATTGATATAAAAAGCTGGCTACTTGAGTAGGGGCAAGGAAAGTTAGCTGACCATATGAAGAGGAAAGTGGGAAAGGGGGAAATTGTGATTTTCCTTAATGAATTTATTATAATAGGTTGTTTTCTTTATGTGAATGTGTGTATGAATTGAATGAAATTAGCATGAAAAGCATGAGGGAACTTTTGGTTCCTTAAGGCCATGCTTTTGGTCAATTAGGCATCAAAGGGGGAGGATTTTTAATTTGATAGCTTGATGACGTGTGGTTAATAGTGTCAAAATGAGAAAAAGTTAAATTGTGGATGTTGTGTGTAAAGGGAAAGGTTGATGAATCTGAACAGATTCGTCTCCTGAGTTTTGAAGAGAATTCAAGTAGGAGGATAAGGGAATTAGGATCAGATACCTTCATAGTAATTGTATTTTAAGATGTTAGCTAACTAAGAAAATTGGTCTTGCTTAATTTGTAGCTGTAGAACTCCAGTTATGGGTCACAAACCGAGACTAAGTCATGACATTGTAAGGCAGTAGGACTGATTAGTTGATGAGCAATTTTGACTGTCTTGGGGGCCAAACTGGGTTCTCAGTCCTACAGAGAACTTGTAGCCTCGTGTCTTAGCTTTCCAATGAGACCAATCAAGCTTGAAACGGAGTTCTATAACTCTAGATATAGTTAATAATCTGAGGAGAGGTTGGACAGTAACAATTCAATTTATAGACAATAACAGTTGGACAGTAACAGTCCAATGTTTGTTGATGAGCAATTTTGACTATCTTGGGGGCAGACATGGGTTCTTGTTCTTATAAGAAACTTGTAGCCTTGTGTCTTAGTTTTCCAACGAGACCAATCTCACTTGAAACAGAGTTCTATAACTCTAGATATAGTTAAAAATATGAGAGGTTGAACAGTAACAGTTGGACAATAACAACTAATATTTGTTGATGAGCAATTTTGACTATCTTGGAGGTCGAACTGGGTTCTCCTTCCTACAGAGGACTTGTAGCCTTATGTCTTAGCTTTCCAACAAGACCAATCTCGCTTAAAACAGAATTCTATAACTCTATATATAGTTAAAAATATGAGAAGAGGTCTAACAGTAACAATTCAATTTCTAAACAGTAACAGTTGGACAATAACAGTTCAATGTTTGTTGATGAACAATTTTGACTATCTTGGAGGCAGAACTGGGTTCTCCTTCCTATAGAGAACTTGTAGCCTTGTGTCTTAGGTTTCCAACGAGATCAATCTAGCTTGAAACAAATTTCTATAACTCTAGATATAGTTAAAAATATGAGGAGAGGCGGACAATAACAGTTCAATTTCTGGACAGTAACAGTCCAATATTTGTTGATGAGTAATTTTAACTATCTTGGGGGCCGAACTGGGTTCTCATTCCTACAGAGGACTTGTAGCCTCATGTCTTAGCTTTCCAATGAAACCAATTTCGCTTGAAACAAAGTTCTATAACTCTAGATATAGTTAAAAATCTTAGAAGAGGTCGGACAATAACAATTCAATTTCTAAGTAATAACAGTTGGACAGTAACGGTTCAATATTTGTTGATGAACAATTTTGACTGTCTTAGGGGCAGAATTGGGTTCTCCCCTACTGAGAATTTGTAGCCTCGTGTCTTAGCTTTCCAACGAGACCAATATCGCTTGAAACAGAGTTTTATAATTCTAGATATAGTTAAAAATATGAGAAGAGGTCGGACAGTAACAATCCAATTTCTAGACAGTAACAGTTGGACAGTAACATTCCAATGTTTGTTGATGAGCAATTTTTACTGTCTTGGGGGCCGAACTGGGTTCTCCTTCCTATAAAGAACTTGTAGCCTCGTGTCTTAGCTTTCCAACGAGACCAATCTCGCTTGAAACAGAGTTTTATAACTCTAGATATAGTTAAAAATTTGAGGAGAAGTTAGACAATAACAGTTCAATTTCTGGATAGTAACAGTTGGACAGTAACAGTCATTAGTCTAGACAGTAATAATTGGACAGTAACAGTTCAAATATAAAGAAATGAATGATAGCTATGGTTGGTCAAAGAACGACAATATTAATAGATGTAATGAGAAAAATGTAAAATGTAAAGAAAGGGATGATTGAAAGAAAGATTTGTTAGTTGTTGATATGATTATTATAAAACATATCCTTGAATGAGAAAAATTTATGAGATGAGCTTGTGATTGTAGGAGGGACTATCAGTGTGGTGTAACAGCAGCAGTAGGGGAGCATAAGTAGAGCTTCTACTGCAAGTAGGTGACTTTCACCTTTCTTTTTAATAACGTTGAATAATGAAATACTTTATCATGAATGTTACCGTATTGTATTAATTCAGATATCAGATTGCTAAATGCTTAAATGTTGATAAATGGTTTAATAGCTTCGGGTAATGGCATCCAAATGGATGACCGAGACAAACAATTGATTAGCTTCGGCTAATGGCATCCGAATGGATGACCGAGACAAATGAATGATTGGCTTCGGCTAATGGCATTCGAAGGGATGACTGGGATAAACGATTGATTAGCTTCGGCAAATGGCATCCGAATAGATGACCGGGACAAATGAATTATTTAGCTTTATGTTAAGCGGAAATGATCATAGTTGATCTTATGAAATCTTGAATGGAGGTTGAAATGGAAGAGAAAACGGTTTTTAGTAATTGAAGGAGAAAGAGTTTCTAATGAAAACCAGAAGGGCGAAGTGAATAAGATATAAATGCATGTTTGTCTTTTTAAATTGTTGGATATTTGTGTTGCTATATTATTGTGATTTTCATGTTTCAATAATATGTATTTTGTTCCAAGACCATCGCATGCATGACAGGAGTAGATCCTACCTTATGTTCACTTTTTGTAGTCTAGGTTATAGAGAGTATACCCTTGTATTTTATAATATTACAAATTTTATATAACTTAATTTCTATAATTGATGTTTAAACTTGAATAGATGAACTAAATTCTGAAATTCATATAATCATATTTCATGTATGCGTGTTTATCCCATTTATTCCCCTATAATGATATTTGTTGTTCAATGTATGTTATATATGTTGTGGTTGTGATGATGATGATGACGTTTGTGAGATTGAGACTCAGGGTGATTGGGTCATGATTGAGTTATGAGATGTAAGATATTAGAAGTGTAAACAAGGTATATGTCGATAACTTGGGACCTTTCGGCATAAGGGATACTCTGTCGAAATTTCGATGGAAATTTTGGTAGGCTTTTATATGAGAACTGAAATAAAAAGAAAAGAAAAACAAATTACTCCTATTTTTATGTACCAAATCCTAGGAAATTAACTATAAACACATATGAAAGTATGGGCGTTACAATACATTTAGTGTATGTTAGGATCCCGAATAAAGGGATCAATCATGTATTGGCTAGCATACATTTAGTGTATGTTAGGATCCCGGGTAAGGGGATCACTATGTATTGGCTAGCATACATTTAGTGTATGTTAGGATTCCGGGTAACGGGATCGTCTTGCATCGACTCCTACGGGGTGATGATGATACCAGTGAAATTAGTATCAGTAATGTATTAAGCGAAAATAATCATGATTGATCTTATAAAATCTAGAATGGAGGTTGATAATGGGAGAGGAAACGGTTTTTAGTAGTTGAATGAGAAAGAGTTTCTAATGAAAAAATAAAAGGGAGAAGTGAACAAAATATGAATGCATGGTGCCCTTTTTAAATTGTTAGATATTTGTGTTGTTATATTTATTGTGATATTCATATTTCAATAATATGTATTTTGTTTCAGAACCATCGCATGTACGACAGGAGTATATCCTAGCTTTTGTTCACTTTTTGTAATCTAGGTTATAGGGAGTATACCCTTGTATTTTGTAAACATGAAAATGTTTGTATAACTTAATTTGTATAATCAATGTTTAAACTTGATTAGATGAACTGAACTTTGTAGTTCATATAACCATGTTCCATGTATGCGTATTTATTTTTTTATCCATCCATAATGATATTTGTTATATAATGTGTATCATAAATATTATGGTTGATATGTATGATGATGTTTGTGGGATTGAGACCCGGGATGATTAGGTCGAGATTGAGTTAGGAGATGCGGGTTATTAGAAGTATAAACAGATTAAATGTTGATAACTTGGGACCTTCCGGTATAGGGGAGACTCCGTCAAAATTTCGGTAAACTTTAATATGAACACCACGAATATATATAGAAAAAAATTTTAATTACGCTATTTTTCGGTTGACATAAGATTGTTGTTTTTATTCCGGATCGGAGGATGTTACATAAAATATTGCGTATTTTGTCAAACAAGTGTACTAGCTCTGAAATTTTAGCATCGCATTTATTTTGTACTTGATATCCTTAATACCTAAGGGTGTACTCTAGTGTGTAGTTTTATACCCCCAAATATTAAAGTCTACATCTAAACCCTAATATAAATTGAACAAAATGAATGATGAAGGGTTTTTGACATTTTGACCAAATCGTAACGGATAATCATAACTAGCTATGATATCCAATTTTTTTTATTTTTAAAATATGAGAAAGATATCCTTTTTTATTTTTTATGAAAACGTGCTTGGAAAACCTTTAGGATTTGATCGCATACATGAAAAAAAAAATTTTATAGAGGAAATTAATTTAAAAATTTTCAGACTTTTTTTAAATTTTTAAATTTTTTTTAGAAATATTTTGGAGAAAACTAGGTATTTTAATATCGGATCTGTATGTCACAGTGTAAATATATAGCCCAATATTGTCTAAAATTGATAGAGAAAACATGCAAGAAAATCATAAATTTTTTGAAATGACTTTTGAATTTTTTAAAAAACATATTACATAATATTATATATTATTATTATATTGGGCTGGACCGGACCTTGCCAGGTTAGGTCAACTGGCGGCCCAACAGGTCTGGCTTTGTTTTTTTTTTTGGGTAGGCTGACATGGGTCCAGCCCAAGTCATGGGTTAATTATTTTGGTCGTTGCATGCAAAATTCATTCTACATGCAACGACCATGAAAGGGAAGGGGGGAAGGAGAAGGAGAGGAAAGTAACCTAGCACGGTGGTCATTACCGTGATGAGGAGGTCCAGTTGGTGGCTCAAGAGACATTAGTGGAAGAAATGGTGGTCAGCGTCATATGTGGAAAAAAGGAGAAGAAGATTGTAGAGGAAAGGAAGAGAGAGAGAGGAGCTCATAGTGGCTATTCTATCACTAATGAGGAGTTAGGTTGGTGGAGAAGGTTGGGTCGCTCTTGTTCACGATGATGTTGAGGTGGAAGTGGCTGAAAAAGCAACGGAGAGAGAGGGAAAGAGAGAAGATCGTAGTGCAAACAAAACTAGGAAATAGGCTATTTTTTACCAACTTTGGACCTGATTTTCTCCTCTCTCATACCATGGAATCCACCTATATTTATAGAAGGTGGAAAAGGGATATTTCGTCTTTACTGGTGTCAAATATTGGCTTTTGATTCGACCTGGAAGGATCTCAATTATTGGCTCAAAGTAGCTATCATGGAATGAGGCCACTACAGCAGCTTCTCTAGAGAAGAAGATGAACAATTAACTCAAAACTTTTAAATTTGTTCAATTTTGCCCCTGAAGAAGTTCAATTTTAGCCCCAGATTTCAACGCTCTTTTTATTTTGGTCATTGGAATCCGATTTTTTCAATTTAACCCTTAATTGGCCATTAAACTTTCAAATCTCTCCAATTTCACCCCTGATTTCAGCCAATTGGGTCCCTAGAGTTCGACATCTTTTCTAGAATGATCCTTGGTTGTGAATTTCTTCAATTTTGCCTTTAATTGACCCCAAAACTTTGATTTTCTTGCAATTTTACACCTGATTTCAATCAATTGGCTTGGTAAAAATTAAATTTGGTCTCCTAAAATTTCAATCTTTTTAATTAAGCTCATATTGGGCTCAAAACTTAATTTTTAACCAATTAAGCTTCTAATAAAATTAATTTGACACATTTAAAGTATAATTAAATCCTTGCACCTAATTAAATTCTTCAATTGGATCGAAATTAATTCTTAAATATAATTAAACTTTAATTTGGCCCATAATTAAATAAAATTGGCCTATTAAAAATCTAATTATGTCCTTAGGCTTAAGTTTTATACAAATTCGTCTAATAATCATGTATCTTGACCTTGAATCTGCTTTGTCTCTCCAATTTTAGGTAAAATGGGGTATAATATTAGGCTCCCGATTCTATACAAAATTAAAGCTTGATTTTTTCTACATGTGAAATCCTCTAAAGTTTTTTTTGCCAAAATACCAATCTTTATTTTTTTTATTTTTTTTATTTTGGAAAGGAAGAAGATGAATTTAGGGAATAGCCCAAAAATTGGTTATGACATCCTTCATCTAACATATCATCATTTAAAAAGCCATTAACATCAACTATCATGTTGTTATCTTCTTTGAGTTGTTCTTCTATTTAAATAAAGGCCTATGTTGAATAAATTTCACATAATATGGGAGCTAGTTAATTTAGAGTCTAGACACTGTTGGTGTCCTTAGTTTTCTCCACCATTATTTTTGCTACAATAGATAGTTGTTATTACCATATGTTATTAGAGCAACAGTCTGGTTTATTTTTTAATGACAAGATGATTGTATCCTCTTATCCTATTATAGGGATATGGAAGACTTAGGCCAGGATTGTAATTCTCATTTCCATCACTCAATCTCCTTATTTGTTGACCTAATACATTTGATAACTTTTTCCTATCACTATTGTTGGTCGATCTTTTTCTTTATCAAATATAAGAAATATATAGATCAAAAATAAAATAGTGCTAGGAACCAACAAGTCCACTATACAGGCATATACAATAACAGGGAACAAACTACCAGCAACAGACCCCAAACCAAGCTGTAGGAAGGGATCAGCAAAGCAGAACACAACTTGCAACATAAAACATGAACAAAAGGGGAACAGGCTGCCACAGCCAAAGTAGAACAAAAAGCAAAATATTTCTACCAAAGTAGGTCGATCTTGGTATATTCTTTAGTCTTGGCATTAGGTGTAATTTTCATTTCCCTAGATCCTAGATGATTGTTCTTCACAAACTTCTTAGTTATCTTTGTGATAGCCTTATCTACCTTTTTTGAAGATTTTTTCAGTAATGTCTCTTGAGTGAATGAGGATGGTGTTGGAGTAAAAACCTTCTCCACTCTTTCTACCAAAACCTTTAATTGTTGTATATTCTATCTTTAGTAAAAACCAACCATTTATTATTACTATTGATTTGTATAAGATTAGGAGAAATTATATCCAACATTGATCGATCTTGTGTGTCTTTCATTACCGGCCTGAATGGTGTCTAAAGCTATTTATTATTGACCACTAGCTATTTATTAGTGACCACTAAATTGGTTTGTTCAACTTCCAAAACTTGTTTTTTTTTTCTTTTTGTAAGGTGTGTGATTTTACATAATATTTCCTTACTAATGTGTTTAAGCCTTGCATTCTCCTAAACTAAGTTATAAACAATTGTTCTTGTTTCCATCTCTTTTTTAGATTTAGGAGATGATAATGGTTTCTAACAGGGTCATCATCCTCGTTATTAGGTTTAGATGATCTATGTTGTGCCTGGTGTTGATGCCACTCATTTTCAACTAGTCTTTTAGATTTACATGTTTTGACTTATCTCTAAGTCACTACTTGTGTATCTTTTCACTCTAAGTCTTTTCCTTTAGAAAGAATGGTACAACATGTAGGACTTACATATACTTTATAAAAATATATTTCTTGAAATTTTAGTTTCAACATCTTGGCTTTGCTGTTATTGGTGTATCTCTTTCTAGTAGTAGTATCCGTGATCAATTTTAGCCTCTATCATGGTTGACAAGTTCAATATTTTATAATCCTCCATTACCAAGAAGTCCTTCTAGTTTAGGGGTAGCCATTTTATTGTAACTTTCAAGAATGGGTTGTTATGCGTCTTTATTTTCAGTTCTAGAAAGAGAATGCAACTAGCTTCTAATAACTTTTGAATTTTGTTTCTAAAAACAAAACAACTATTAATGTCATGTCTTCATGATTCATGCAACTTTCAATACTTGCTTTCTTTGAATTGATCAGCAACAAGGACTGTATGATTTTCAAGGAGCTTGATTTTCCCTTCATGCATTAATTGGTTGAAGATTTCTTCAACTCTTCTGATATAAAAAAAATATTTTTTTATCGTTATCAATCACTTTGGTAGCTTTTGAATCTTTGCTACCATGTTTAATAGCCTCTTTAGATTTAATGAATCCATCTCCAATGGTCTTCTTTCTTGAGTTCTATGAGAGAAAGTAGTTATTGCTAGACTTACTTAATCTCTTCATCAAATTTTGAGTTAGTCATTGAATGAGTAATTGCAATATCATTCAAATAGCTAACTTGGTATGTTCCCCTTAGTAGCTTATTTTCTGCTTATTTTGTTATATTTTTTATAACAAGCAACATCATTTATAAGCGTATATATATCTAAGTACCATAAACCTTTTTAAGATATTCAATGATATTTTTTCTAAAATGAGTTTAATATACACTTACTCTATTATGGTTGTATTACATTTGTTTTGTAAAGTCCCAAATTGAAGGGCATAACTCACAATAAAGTCACCTCTAGTTCTTTTCTATAAAAGTGCTCATGAAAATGAGTTCCCCTCTCTTTATAACTATTAATAGAGTTGAATGGTGTAGAGAAACAGTGAAAGACTAATTTGGTTAGTGGTGAATCAAATAGTCTTAGCTTTATACAAGAATTTGTTGCACTATCATACATTGATTAGTGAATTTAATAATGTACTCCCTTGTAGATTGATTATCTTCCCTAGATAACTATTTAAAATTAGCTATTTTTATTCCTTTAGGAACTTGGTCAAACCTATCCACCCACTCTAGGTATAGACAATTATATGCAGGCTTAGCTATTTGTCCAATTTCTAGCCCTATCTTTTAGGTGTTAGGCTAGCTCAACCATGTCTATTTATCCTTGTGTTTGCTGTTCAATAGTAATTTTTTGAGGTGTAAAAGAGTTGTCCATTGCATTGTATTGTCCATGTACAAGTTGGGTTGCATGTTGATAAGGTTATTAGGCCATATAATTGTCCTGAAGATGTGTATACACTTACGTGGTGAGTGGCACCTTATGTGTAATCATATTCCAATGTTGTTGGGGTTTTGTTTATGTTTACTGTATTGGTATGTGATATTTAGGATATGTGTAATCGTATTCATGGGAATGTACCTGAAAACTTGCCTTGTAAGTGTTTGTGTGAGAAATCGATTATATCTTAACTTATACTGAATCAGAATTAGCTGACCAACCATGGCTTGCATGGTTCTATTAACTACTATATTATGATTATGGTAATTTGTGTTTTCTATGTTTTTCATCTCAATCTAGATAGCCCTTATATTAGCATTGGAAAAGTTTAAAGCCTGATAAAAGGATGCTCCCTTGGGAGGAAGCACTATCAGCTAACTAGAACTTGGTACAACTATTTATATACACCTAACCACCCATTCTAACCCGTAAAAGGGGTAATCAAAAGTTTGTTATAGAGGTATGGTCATTCTTACACCAAGCGTTTGTATAGGTAAGGACGTTGAGAGAGGTGAGAACACGAGAGCCTACATGAAGACACTAGGGTTCTACCCAAGTGAAGTTCTCTATTGTTGCGTAGAATTATAAAAACAATGAAGCACCATATTGTGACTTGTCTAAGATATGTCATCCTATAACCTGGGGTGATAAAATTATGAGATTCGTCAATGCCAAACATCAATTTTACTTGTATTCTTTTTTGGTGGCATGATTGTTGATTAATGAGATAGAAGTTAAATTTAGTCCTACTTGGCATGCCAATATATTGATTTGATAGATAATCATGTGATCAACAATTTACTAATAAATTGACCAATTGTTAATTATCTTATCAATATACTATCTATTCTTTGTTTCTTCCTTTCAAATAAGAAAAAACTACAATTTGATAGATGAAAAAGTTTCATCTTTTCTTGCTAGTTTCAGAGTGGTTTGTCATAGCTTGATCTCCTTTGTTCACCGTTGGATCGTTACCATTTTTGAGTATGTTGTTCTTCGAAACCCACTCTACATCTTGACCGAACGGATCATTATTATAATCCGTGTGCTAGGAGATATTGGCCTCATAATTTTGTAATTCTCTCTTTCCTTCATGAACTATTCTGCATCTTGTTGTTTATGAGTTAGGTTGCTGTTATTTCTGAGTTTAGGTTGCTTCTTGGACTCAGTTTATCTTATTAGAATTTTGTTCTCTCTAGTATTTGTATGCTA
>Ga0325402_1002457_pt1 | contig 16286 bp, 10 predicted proteins | sample PopdelMetagenome_22_FD_207212 | JGI IMG/M metagenome (GOLD analysis project Ga0325402, IMG submission 207212) | Populus deltoides microbial communities from Bellville, Georgia, United States - Xylem-PdKOR-R3 | ecosystem: Host-associated > Plants > Phyllosphere > Stem > Wood/Secondary xylem... | reverse complement strand
TGAAGCAAAAAATTATTAGGGTCGTAAAAGAAAAATCTAATAAAATAATAATAGATGGTTTCATTAATTATTAGGTCTCGAATGTATTACAAAAATATAAGAATAATACATCAAAAACATTTTGACTTTGTTTTTTTTTTTTGCAATCATGTTATAATAAAAAACAAATGTGCAAAAAATCCCCAAATCAAAATTTAAGAAAAAAATAAATACAAGTCACAAAGGGTTGTCAAAAAAAAATGCTTGTTAATTTTATAAAAAAAAAACTATAATCCTATTCTTGAAAATGATATTTTGAATTTATTTATTTTCATAAAATTTAATTAGAAAAAAAATACATAACAGGTCAAATATACAAAGGCTAGGTGGTTGGGCCTGGGTGGCCCAATGCCTAAGCCATTAAAAAAAAAAAGTAGGCAATGCATTATCTACTTGCTTAGTTTCCGATCATATCTAATTAGGGTTTTTTCGATTCAACAATTTATTTTTTTAACCTATTTTCATTTGAAAACACCTAATAAACATTTTTATAATATCAATAAACTAATTTATCAACTCAAAGCATTCTTAAATCATTGTAAAAACACAAAATCAAAATGGTAAAAAATCATTTCTCAATCTTGATCTATTTTTTTTTTAAAAGACAAAGGTAAAAAAAACACCTTAATGAAAATCCTTCTATTGAATGAAACCCGTTAATATCAAGATTGTGCTATTTTATTGTTGAAATATGGTCAATTGACAACTTTTTCTCTCTTTTTCTCTCATTTATTATTTTTGGTGATGTTCTCTCTTAGGTGTCAAATCCAATTAAAAAAAATGAATCTATGGATCAAAATCAAAATTCTAAAAACTTTGAGTATGTTTTTGTATGTTTTATAACATTATTTTTCTTTCTCTTTTAATTCTATCTTTCCACAACTTTTTAAAACTTTATCTCATAGAATTTAGTTAAAAAAAAAGGATTCAATAAAAAACGTTTAGAATTTAAAAACAAAAAGACAAAATGAAAAGAAAAAAGAAAGCGAGTTGGGAAGCCCTTTAGCATTTCTAGAGAAAAAAAAAAAAAAACATTGCAATCTACGGGCTTTTCAATGTAATCACTTTGTTCGTTTCTGCTGGTTTGCTTCACTTTAACCTAGCAATGGAGGTTTATTCAAACTATAAAGAAAAACTTTTACTAGGAATTAGCAGAGCTTGCTTTCTTCGAAATAAAACCAGCATGCTAATAACAATGGCCAAGAAAGGAGGCAGATTATATTACACAGTGACAAAACAATATCCTCTTCACTACTGGCTCAGAGTCTTCAGATATATCTTGCGGGCAACCAGTGGTATTCCCTCAAGTATGCGAAAGGATGGAATATTGATAGCCGTTTGATTACAAGTCAAAAGCTTGAAACATTGGGCTTTAATGGTGCACATGACATGCCTGGGAATTCTGAGGTGAGTTCATGGATGGTGATAATTAAGGGTCCTACCCAATTGCATTATTGTAGAGCTCAGTAATGGACTGATAGAGATCATAGCAAAGGTTAATGATTCAATATTTAAATTGCAAAGCATATTAGAACCTTTTCCTTTTATCTATTTTTTTTTTTTCAATTTGAAAGGTAGCCAAGAATAGTAGTATTTTCAACTTGAACATTTTTAAATTCACTATTAAAGTTAAAATTCTTATTAAGTGAGCATTTGTTTTGAGTAAAATATTTTATAAAATATATATATATATATATATATATATATTTTTTTTTTTTTCTTTCCTAAAGTATTTTAAAGAAATTGGTTTGTGTAAAATTATTTTTATAAATTAAGGACCAAAATAAAATTTCTTTATTTTCAACCTCAAAATCATTCTGGCCAGAGTTTTTAGCAAAGTTTAAACAAATTTCTTAACCCATATTAATTAATTAATTAATTAATTTTTATTTTTAACAACACATCTAAAATCAATCACTTAACTTTAAATTCATAATAATCATGAATCAACCTTAATAGCATAAACTTAAAATCTTTATAAATCTTTTCATAAATAAACCATAATCAAAAGTAACATAAGAGAGAACCACTTACTTGTTATTTTTACCTTCTCAACCAAAAAACTCAAGATTAAAAACTGAAATAATTAGTTTGATGAAAAGAGGGTCACGGTAGTCATAAGAATTAGAAAAGAGAAAAACAATTCTCTTGCAACTTTCCCTTATATACCTAAGTTTACTTATGTTGGATTTAGGCTAACTTGAGTAACTTTCTCTTGCAACTTTCTCTTTCATAATATCATCTTATTTTCTCTCTTTTTTTGTAAAAAGAGTAGAAAAGGCAAGAAAAAAAATTTATATCTAATAAAGAAAAGGTTACAAACTAGCCTTGTTATAGAAGATTAGATCTTTTGACTGAGCTATCTTGAATGTGTAACCCTCCACCTTTGCACGCTCCATGCATGTTTGTTTGTAACTTGCAATTGAACATAAAAAAAAAGTTAAAAAATAATATGGCAACATATAAATTCAAAAGAGAAAAAAAAATAAAAGGATTATGAGTTATGTTAAAATAAAAAAAATTGAAAAAAATAGTGAGAAATTTGACTTGGGAGAGAATTTACGACTAGGATTTTTATTTTTTAAAAGGTTTGATTGACAAGAGCTTGATGAAGGTTTGTCGAAATCAAGTTAGAGTTTTTGGTTATAAGAAAAAGAGAAAGGGATTAATGCTTTAGTTTGTTAAAATGATGACAGGAAGAGGTTCCCACTTAAATTTAAGGTATATAAGTTGAAAGGGAGATGAGAAAACGACGAAAGAAAAAAACCTAAGAGAGAGAAAGAAAGATAGTATTTATACCAAGTGAACTGTATAAGATATATGTATTGGGTTGTGTTTATTGAGTTTCATGAATCTCGACCTATCATCCAACTCATGATATTTATGTTTTAGATTTTTTAATCCACTATCATATGTAATATTTATATTATTTGATTTTAACGAATTAATACAAATATTATGAATAGATAGATTTTCTTTTAACACCCTTACACATAACTAGGTTTCACTTCTCCAAAAACTTAACCTCACCACAAAACCATACTCTCAAACACTCTAAGCTTAAACCAGACCTTAAATCCTATTGTTGCTACCTCATTTTTGATCCAATGTTTTTTTAAAAAAAACAAAAAAATAGAAAAAAAATGAAAACCCAAAACAAATATGTTCTTGATATATTAGCATTGTTTTTAGCATTTTCATCCTCGTCTCAAAAGAATTTAAATTTTCAAAAGTCTTTTGAACACATTCGACCTTTAACGCGTCATTTTCAAAGTTAATGATTTTCCTCATTCGAGTCGATGTTTATAAGAAAAATCCAAAAAATAAGAAAAATCAAAATTTGCAAAAAAGAAAAAAGAAAAAAAATTGAGGAACCAGTTTGAAAACCTAGCAACATTTTACCTATAAATATAAATCTAAACAAGACAAAGAGGGGGGGGGGAGAAAATTAGCAGAGAAAAATTTTGAGAGGAAGGGGTAAAAGAAAAGGCCAGAAGGGAACCTTAAAAAAGAAACTTCATCTTCTCTAAGCCAGCCGCTACCCCTCATATTTTTGAGGTTTTTGTTTTTCTTCTCCCTAAACCAGCCAAAGCTTCGCCCCTCCCTTTCCCAAAAACAAACCAGAGAACTCCATTAAACCCACCACCACTTATAGGCCTTCCCTCTCTGTCAACACAGCCCCCACAAACCGGCCTCACACTGTCCCTTTCCCCAGCTGTTCTTCCCCCAGCCACAGAGAGCACCGCCTTCGTCTATTGGCCAAACTAGAGTCGCCGCCCACTGACATAGGAGACCATCCCCACAGATGCCGTCTCCAGCTTCCCCCATCTCTGCTAAACCGAGACCCAGCTCTCTCTCCTTCGACCAGCCTCTAGCGACAGCTAAAACACAGCAGCGCCTACAGACCTGCAGCTGTCCCACACAAGCTGAACCCTTTTCCTCCTCCTTACCACCAACTACCTGAAGCAGTGGAGAAGAAGACAAAACCCATAAAAAAACAGATCTGCAATGAAGCAGATCTAAAAAAAAGGAGAAAAGAGAGAAGCATATTTGAAAACAATGAAGGAAAATTAAAACAGACTGCTTGTTACATTTTTGGGTGTTTTACAGGTCACCGTCACACGTGGAGGAGACGCACCACCACTGTTCCTACATTCCTAGAAGTCTTCCTCTGCAATTCCTGGAATTTTAGGGGTTTGTTTTGTAATTTTTACATGATGGAATATGTATTTAAATTACTGTTATTTTTTTAAATTTTATGTTATGTTGTAAACATGCAACCATGAGAAAACTAGTGAAAAGTGGTATGTGTATTTTTTTGTGTTTTTAAATGATAAAACCAAAAGAAAAAAAATTAAAAAGACAAGAAGAATTGAATGTTTTGATTCGCTCACGGTTAAGGATTACAAGCTTATATGTAGGAGGTATTTATGATATTCGATTAAAAGAAAAAACCTTTCAAACTTCTACAACTTATCAAAACCTCGAAGCAGCTTATCTCATGTAGGGTGTACTAGGGATGCTAATATCTTCCCTAGCTACAATCAGTTTCTTACCCTTGAATCTCTGACAAGACCAGTCCACTTGGGCTTTCTAATAACCTTGAATCAAATATTAGATGGTGACCCTCAAATCAATAAACAAACGAACAAAAATCATCATCAACGCCGCACAGGCACATGCGACACCTATTGTTACCTCATCAATGTCTATGTCAATTCAGTTCTCACTCAACCTGTGAGACCCACCTTGGATTCTTTGGTGAAAACACATCATATGTCCTTGGAGAGGCCATGATTGATTCTTTTAGAGGTAAGAGTTTAAAGTCTGATGCTTTAAGTTTTGTTCTTGAATGTTTTTCACAGAAGGGTGTTTATGGAAAGTTTAGAGATGTATAGGAAGGTGAGGGGTGATGGATTTATTGCTTCTGGTTGTGCTTGTAATGCAACTCTTGATGCTTTGCGTAGAGAAAATGAGATTAATTAAGTTTGATGTTCTTATTGTGCCATGATTACAGATGGGGTTATGCCTGATAAGTTAACTTTTTCGTTGATTGCACAGATTCTTCGTATAGATATAATGTTGTAGTAAAAGAGGTGATTTTGAAGCTGCGTTTAATTTGAGAGGTTAAATCAAATGCGAGAGAGGGAACTTGACACTGGTTTTGGTACTCATAGTGTCATAACCCAATTTTTGACCCTTTTATTTTAATTATTATTATTATTATTTTATTTACTGAAAAGGATATAAAAAAATGATGATAAAAAAATAATAATGATGAAAAGCAAGTAAAATGAAATAAATGAAGAATGAATTAAAATTTGGGTTAATGGCAACATGATTGGAATCTTACAGATTTAATTAAATTTTTGACTTGTTTAATTAATCAAATCAAGGATTTAATTGGAGAATTGATAAGTTTTGAGACTTAATTAAGCTTGAAATTAATTTAATTAATCCAATCAAGGGTTTAATTGGAGAATTGATAAGTTTTGAGACTTAATTAAACTTGAAATTTATTTAATTAATCCAATCAAGGGTTTAATTGGATAATTGATAAGTTTTGAGACTTAATTGGACTTGAATTTAGTTAAATTAATGAAATCAAGGACTTAATTGAATAAATAGCAAAGTTGGGGTTAATTAGGGGTCAAAATTGCAAAATTAAAGTCCAGGGACTGTTGTGTATAATTCGCTGAAATCCAGGGGTCCAATTAAAGTTTATCCAAGGGCTTGATTACAAAACTTTCAAAACTTAAAGGGCCAAAACGCAAATAAGCATTAAACACCAAAACGGCGCCGTCTGTGAATGCGCGGTTCATCTTCTTCAACGGATGCCCACCGCCACCATTACACCTGCAATCAATGGTTGGAAGAAACGGATTTGGAAGAAACGGATTGTTCTCTGGCTATAAAAGCCAGAGAACGAAAGGTCACAAAGGGACGGAGGGAAAACTGAGGGGAGAGGGAATCAGAGAGAAAAAAAACACAATAGAAAGAAGGACAGAACCGGGGGGGGGGGACACGAAAAAACCAGGGAGTGGAGACAAAAAGAGCCACAAACAGGAGAGGAGGAATCAAAGAACCGAACTATACAGAGGGGAGCAAATTTTTGCCCCTATTTCTTCTCAAAGAAACAGAGGCGTTCGTGCCTCACAAAACACATGAAGAAAGGCCACTCTCTAGCTTTATAAGCCAGATAAGGCAAAAAAAAACAAAAAGGAGGAAAAAGGAAGAACCGAAAGCACAGACTAAGAAAAGGAAAGAGCAAAAAGCCAGCAATCCCAGCTTTGCTTTCGTCCCCAGAACGCAACCAAAGTGAACAAAAAAAACAAAAAAAAACAAGCAGAAAAGAAAAGGACCACCAGAGAGCACCAACATCATCATTGGCTTCCCCTTCTACAGTGCTAGCTTCCACAGCCAGAGGAAGAAGTTAAAAAGCAGAGCAATGAGCTGCTGACGAAAGGGAACACAGACAGTAGGGGAACGAACAGAAGCAAACCAGGAAATAAAGAAAGCAAAGAAAAAAATAGAGCAGGAGGAAGCAGCGTCGTTCGTCCAGCACAGCACGCCATCACCTCTATCTTGCTCCCAGGTAAGTATCTCCAGTTTGCAAAATAATTCCCTAACACTGTGATTTAGAAATATAATTACATACTAACTGTTGCTAGCGTGCGTGACCAATTCACGCATGCTGGCGGGTAAAAGCCGCCTGGTCACTGGCCTGGTTGGGACGGCTGGGTCCAGCCCAAAAAAAATTAAAAAACTAAAAAATAAAAAAATAGAAAAAATAGAAAAATATGTATGCATGAATAAAAATAATGTAAATTTATTGGTTTATTCACCGACGCTAGAGTCAGGAATAAAAATACCAGTTTAAATTTATATTATTTTTATTCGTTGCATTTTATTTTATTTACCTAGAAAAATAAAAAAATATGTGCATGCGTAAAAATAAATTTATTTTTATTTATTTATTCACTGGTGCTAGAGTAGGGAATAAAAAATATTGATCTATTTTTTTTTCGTTTGCTATGAATTTTTACCAACGCCAGAGTTGGAATTATTCGAGCTCGAATATTCACTGGCGCCAGAGTTAGGAATATTATAAACAAATCATCATACCATAAACTAATAAATATTTAGCAATTTAAAACAAAACCAGTAATGCAGTCTGCCGTAGGCAGAACGTTTAAGGGGTGATAATATCTTCCCTTTTATGTAACCAATTCCGAGCCATAGAATCTCTGTTGACCAGTTAGGGTTCCTAGTAACCATAATACTAAGTGCCAACTCCTCAAACAAGACCTTTTCCCCTAAAAGAACAAGAAGCCAAAAATCTGTTCTTTCCAAGTAAATATTTTTTAGGGCCGCCGCGATGTCCGGCTGCGACACATAGCATAATACTTGATGCTGCTTGTAAACATGGGAATGATGAAACTTGAATCTTCCTTAATTTATCAACCTAGCTGATGCTAATATGTCCCTCCATTGATCTTCCCATTGAAGTTCCAATTCCCGTTATGGTGCTCTACTATAATTGCCAATATGAGCATGCTGTTATTCTGCTATAGAGCTGCATAAATGTCTGCTGAGAACATGTTTTACGAGATGTTCGTAGGCAAATTACATGACATTTTTTCCCTCTCTCAAAAAAGTGATGAACTTCAGATGCCTCAAAGGTAGCCAGCCATGTTGCCAGTACCATACGATCGAGCTTCTCGATGGTTTAGTGTAAGAAGAGAGAGGATTTACAGAAAGGAAGAAGATAGGATTGATGAACTTAACGAGTCGATCGTGCGAGTTTTTTGAAAACAATCTGCTGGCCTTCCTACCCACAGGAACTGAGAAAAGCTTTGAAACCACACCATGATCGAAATGTTGTTGAAGATGTGGTTCAAACCTGATGAACCAACAGCAACGTATGTTTTTTTTATTTATTAACGTGGATGTCTGTATCAGCTTGCGCGTACCCTGACTAATCCAATAGGCTCTAAAGTTAACAAACATTTAAGCCTTCAGTGGCTCTGAGGTTTGTGAGACTCGAACTGGTGATTTTTAGATAGCAAACTTAGACCTGACCAATTGAGCTACACGCCTCAGGGTTGCAATGTATTTTTTAGAGAGGTGCATTGATGCTACAAAATGATATAAATTATATCTTGAAATCTTATTTATATTCTTTAACATAATATCAGAGTTTTAATAATCAAGCGGTCACAAGTTCAAATCTCACCATCCTTGTTTATTTGATAAAAATCAAGCATAAATTAATATCAATCTGTATAAATTTCAAGTTTAAAAAACTTTTATATGAGAAGGCATATTAAAAAATAATATAAATCATATTTTAAAATCTTATCTAACCACTTAAATTATTAAATTAAATAACTTAAATTATTGAATTAATTCTTTAACAATATCATGCATCTCCCTGGCCAAGTGTATGGAAATTTTCTTCCTCACATCACTTTAAATATTCAAATTCCATTCCAGTGTATGAGCTATCCCCGCACTCTCAATTAGCAACCTGCAGCAGCGATGAATGTAGCCACCATTTTACATTACAGTTCGTACGTTTTTTAAGTTATTTTTTATTTAAAAATAATAAAATTAATGTTTTTTTAAATAATTTTAAATTTTTTAAATTTGATATATTTTTTAGATGGAAAACATTTTAAAAATTTATCAACTAAGTAAAATATGTTAGAGTAGGATTAAAGCTCTTCCTTCCATAATTATATAAAAAGTATTCTATATTCTTTATGCTTCTTATATCGAATTATTAGGCACTATAAAATAAATTATAGTTTATAATTTGTTGATTCAAAATTTGATTAGGATTTATTTTAAATCTTTTTTCTTATCATAATGATGTAAAATTACTCTTAAATAATAATATTTTTTTAAATATTTCTTAAACAACATTGTTTCAAAATTATTTTTTTAAAAAAATACACAAATCAATATAAAAAAATATAAATAAGCTGATTTATACATTCAAGTTTAATATTACGAAGCAATATATTTTTTAAAAAAAATTTAATTTTTTTATTTATAATATTAATACATTAAAATTATTAAAAAATTATTATAAATTAAAATTTTAATATTTTTTAATATAAAAACACTTTTAAAAAACTTATGAAAACAATACACACTTTCATACAGTCCAAAGGTGTGCCTAATCAATTCGTTTACTCAAAGGCACCAATAAGAAACAAAGAAGTGAGTCACCATTTCACACTTGTCACCTTCTCATTGGCCGCTCTACACTCCCTAAAAAAACCCGAACGTCAAAGTCTTCCCCTCTCCACCTCGCTCCCACTCTCACCCATTCCAGAATGGCGATCTCACCAGCTCTCTTCCTCCCGCTCCTCCTCTTCACAACCTTCCTCTTCGTCTACCTCCACCACTCCACCGCGGAATCCTATTCCGACTCCGACTCCGACTCCGAGACCTCCGACCTAGTCACCGAACTCCTCTACCTCCGATCTCAATCTAAATCCGGCGTCATCCACTTAAACGACCACATAGTCTCCCGTTTCTTAACCTCCACCAAAACCCCTCGCCCTTACTCTCTCCTCATCTTCTTCGACGCTAAACACCTCCATTCCAAAACCGAACTCCACCTCCAAGATCTCTACACAGAATTCTCCCTCTTATCCTCCTCCTTCATCTCCAACAACGATGCGTCGTCTGCCTCCTCCCTCTTTTTCTGCGACGTCGAATTCAAAGAATCCCAGAACTCATTCGCCCTCTTCGGCGTCAACTCCCTTCCCCACATCCGTCTTGTGGGGCCCAATGTCAAGAATCCGAAGGATTCAGAGCAGATGGACCAAGGTGATTTTTCGCGGATGGCTGAATCAATGGCGGAGTTTGTTGAATCCAGGACAAAACTGACTGTGGGTCCCATTAATCGGCCGCCGATGTTATCCACCAATCAAATCGCTTTCTTGGGAGTGATTTTGTTGATCTGGGCCTTCTTTTTTATCAAGAAACTTCTCACTAAAGACACTTTCTTGCATGATTGGAAAGTTTGGCTGCTCGGCGCAGTGTTTGTTTACTTTTTCAGTGTTTCTGGTGCTATGTTTAATATAATTAGGAAAATGCCGATGTTTTTGGTAGATAGGAATGATCCGAATAAGCTGGTGTTTTTCTATCAAGGGTCTGGAATGCAGTTAGGAGCAGAAGGTTTTGCGGTCGGGTTTTTGTATACGATTGTTGGCTTGTTGTTGGGTGTTGTTACTCATGTTCTTGTGAGAGTGAAGAATAGGACGGCGCAGCGGGTTGTTATGGGTGTTTCGTTGGTTATTTCGTTTTGGGCTGTTAGGAAAGTTGTTCATTTGGATAATTGGAAGACTGGTTATGGTGTTCATGCGTTTTGGCCTACAAGTTGGAGTTGAAGAAGTTGTTTTGAGTTTGGAGGGTAAGAGGTTATGAACATTTTGCTGCTTTTGTTGAAGTAAGCTGGTATAAGAATCTGATGTATTAGTGTACCCTTACAAGAATATGAGTACTGATTAATGCTTGTTTTTACGCAATGTAGCTGTTTGCTAAAGGATTTTGTTTAGGGCGATTGGAATTTTAATGAGTTTACCCTTAAAATGATTCTGATATGCTTAGAACTGAACTTGAAATTACAATATAAGTGGCATGAAATTCCAGGATGTTTTTAATTGTGATGGAAATTTTGATTAATATACGTGGTTGTGTAGTTGTTTGAGTAGCTAGCTTATGCTTGCGACAAGTTTCTTACTTTTAGATATAATGGTTATTTTATATTTGCTTGAAAGGAAATGTAGCTATATGTTTAGTAAAATTAATTGTTGTATAATCTTGACTGTAAAAACTAACTAGTTTGTGAATGAATGGCCATTTGTTGTGGGATCCAAATGGCTATGTTAAGGAAATACCTGAAACTTCATTGTAAAAGGTTTTGGGCTATGCAGAGTTGATGTTATAGTTGTTTCCTTTAGTTTTTTAAAGACATGCTCAATTTCTGCTAGTAAGATTGGTGCCTCCCTATTGCATATGCAAGCAAGTACTTGAAAAGGATTTTAGGTGCTAGACGCAACTTACTGGTATTTTAGACAATCCATTAGCTGTAAGGTTGGTGCAGCTGTATGATGACAGGGTTTTACTTTGTACAGTTCAACATTTTACATGTTTCTATCTGGTTTAGGTACAGAAGCCAGCTTTTGCTCTTGCTTGTCATTAGTTTGTGTTTCTGTTAGCATTATCCATTTAAGAAGCATACAAAGCTCTCTTTTCTTGTTGATAATGAAGTTTTTGGTGGAAGAATAGGTGCTTAGTTCCATGTAGATGTCTGTAGATGATGTAATAATGAAGAGAGATGGGGGGGTAAAGGCAAAGACTGTTGTCTTTGCCTATCTCGAAAGGAGCATGAGAGACCATTCCTAAGGTTGTTGGAAGTGATGACATGGGTTCTGAGGTTGGAGAGCTGTAAAGTATGATTCATATATTAGTTACCTTTGGAAGTGGGTATTGATTAATGTTGATTTTGCACAAAGAAGCTGTCTGCCAAAACAAAATGATGTAACAATTTTGCTAGCTGTTGTAACTTTTATTGGTTTAACTTTAATATGATTGAGAGCATTCTTAGAACTCAACTTGAGATTTACATGGGATAAACGATGACTGCCAAAAACTAAAGACGCTATTCTCACATGGATGACTAGCAATTTGGCATAGGTGTGAAATGTTGTATTCAAGGAGAATTCCAGGCACTTCATTGTCAAATATTTTGAGTTGCCCCTATAATTTTGGTTTATGATTAGTTGACATTGAATGATAGTCATTTTCTTTTGTATTTTAAATTGCTCCATGCTTAATTCCTTTATAACTATATCTTCAGTGTCCTGTTGCATCATGCATGCACAATCTTAAATTTTAACTTTTGGAGTTAGATGCATTTAGGGACACTAGCTTTGGCTAGTTGATAGTTGACTATAGGATTTGAAGGTTTCTATGCAACTTAAATACATAGCTCTGCTTTAGTTTCTTGAGTGTGGTTTGTCTTTTGGATTTCCTAGAATGGTACATTTGAATATATCTATGCATCTTAGAGAAACAAGCCTGTTTTTGTTTCCTGAGCGTGGTCTGTCTTTTGCATTTCCTAGAATGACACATAAGAAGTTTGGGAAATTGAATTCATACTGTACTTTAGAGCTCGGGTGAGATTATGAAGTTTATCAAAAAAAAAAAAAAACTTGTTGCTTAGATTCTCTGGTTCAAACACATCCCGTGTCAATTGTTGGAATAGCCATGCTTGATTCTTCTAGAGGTAAAAGTTTAAAGTCTGATTCTTTAAGTTTTGTTCCTAAATGTTTTTCACACGAAGGTACAAGGGTGAAGAGTAAGGTCAAGCTTGAGTTAGAGAGCTAAAGGGCTATGATGGTATTGTTAAACTAAATTGCTGTTGAGGTGTTGATGTATTAGTTCACCTATAGATGAATATAAGTACCGATTAATGTTTTTTTGCACAATATAGCTGTGTGCTAATGGATTTTGTTACAGTGATTGGAATTTTGATTAGCTTATGCTTTAATGGGATTCTGGTATGCTTAGAACTGAAAATGGAGTAGGCTATCTGCATGGGCTAATGGGTGTCAGGGAGTGTTCTATGTGCCTTGAGCTGAAAAAATGGAGTAGGTTATCTGCATGTTTCTCATTCATTCCTGTTGTTCTAACTTCGGGGAAAAAATTTTATCCTCTAAATGATATTGTCAGCTTGCTTTGTTGAAAGTCTTGAATTTGAAATCAAGCTATTTTATTAAGGGTGTTGGATGCATCATTCCTATGTAAATTCTCTTCAATTGAACTGTTTCCAAATTGATGCTAAATATCCATGTTAAATGCGTACATTTGTCTTGGAATAGAATTCATGGAAACCCTTGTTGTCTATTGTTGATTTCTAAAATTACAGATGCTGTTATTTTTGTGTAAGAGTGGTAAATACTTGCCATGGGGCCACGTGTATTATTCGTTGAAAGAAATTTTTAGCTCTTTATGTTTTGGGACTTTGAGTTGTTGAAATTATTGTCGCTTTCTATTTTCTAAATGACATTTATGCTTAACTCCCAAAAGTATAACTAAGGCGTCCTATTGGTACATGCGTGTGCAGCTCTTAGATCCAATAATGGGTGTTGCTCTTAGATCCAATAATGGGTGTTAAGGGCTGCTTGCTGAGGTTTGGGCGTGCCTGAACTCGTCTCTAGTCTTTGCTGATAGTTATATAATATGATTTAAATTTGTCTATTCCACACTATTAGAAGTTTTCTATTCAACTTAGATGCAGAAGCCTGTCTTTGGATCTCAACTGTGGTTTATGTTTGCTCTTTCTACTTTGTCTGTAAATAAGGAGCTTGAGAAGTTATAGTTCTTTTGTCGTATCCAGCTTGATTCAGAATAGTTGCTTGATGGTAAGCTGAATAACAGGCTGGGGGAATTTGGGGATTGTCTGTGATTTAGGGCCAAAAAGAATGGCTCAGCCGTGGGGCAGGAAAGGCTCATGGTTGAGCAGGTAGTGTACATGTTTCTCATTTGCGTTTTCTGTCCTAGTTTTTGGAGAATTGATATGTCTTCATGCTCATAGTATAGAATTTTTCATTTCATTCTTTGGAAGTCAACTTTCTACTCAAGCCTGTGGCTGCTGATCGCACCTGGTCACTGGACTAGAAGTTGCTGTTGACTTCTTGTGGTCAAAACTATAGGGATACTGTGTATCCTTTGTCTCTGATAATATAAGCTTGTACTGTGAACTTAATGAATCAAGTTGGAAAACCATGCTTTCAAATGTTACCATCTCTTTTTGAGTTCCTTGAAAACTTTTGGATTCCTTGAATTCTTATGTTCTCTCAGGTGTTCTTCCCGATTTTATTTCTCAATGATTCTCTTCAGAGCATGTTGTTTTAGTTGACAAGTATGATGTGATTAGAGAATGTTTGCTTTAGATGAAGCAGAAAGAAAAAAGCGATGTGTGCTTTTTATGCTCGAAACTGTAAATTACTCAAGGGTTATGGCTATTGTAGCTTTGGAATGCAAATACAAGTGGAGAGGATCCGTATGGTCTTCTCACTTGTCAAGTTCTTTCCCCATGCCTAGAAAGCCATGGTGCCAGCATGTGATGAATGCTAACACAGCTCAAAACCCTTACCCTGATGCTTCCTTTGAGCAGCTAAAATCTAGTTGGATACTTGGCCCTTTTTCATCAGAGGCCAACTGGGCTTTCGAAACTTTTCACGCATCGAAATGTATAATTTTCTTCCAGAACCTATAAGTTGTGTTAGTTTGTACCCAATTTAAGCTTGATTGCAGAGAATGATTGGAAACCTAAAAGCCAACAAGCACACATTTGAAAAGAAGGAAGAGGTCCTACTATATGACACAAAAGGGTAATTTGGACGGCAGAAAAGCTTGAAAGTTATTGCGGATGCCAAGCATTACTTGCTCCAACATCGATCCTTTTCTCCATTTCAAACCCCATGCAACTTTGCGTAGGAATACAGCGGTTCAGATTCGCGGTTCAGATTGTTTCCAGTTACCATAATACCCTCCTTTTCGCTGAATCAGATGCCATAACAAGGGTGTAATAGTCTTCTGGTGTCTATTTACGAGACAAAGCAATATCAACTTCTCCCCCTTTTCCTCCTTTTAAGGCCAAAGCTCTTCGCAGCATATTCGTTTGCTTATATAAATGGCGTGGCCTGGTGGTGGCGGAGAAGGGAATCACTTCAATACGGAGATGGAGAGATGCCATGTGCAAGAACAGGTTGAAGTGGTGGGGAAGGCATTTGTGGATCATTACTACAACCTTTTCGACAATGATCGATCCTCTCTTGCTTCTCTTTACCAGCCTACCTCCATGCTGACATTTGAGGGTCAGAAGATAGTTGGCGTTGAGGATATCTCCTGTAAGCTAAACAGCTTGCCATTTGGTAACTGCAAACATATAATTAGCACCATTGATTCACAGCCCTCAGCTTATGGAGGGGGCATCGTCGTGTTTGTCAGCGGCAGCCTCCAGTTGCCTGGAGAGGAGCATCACCTGAGATTTAGCCAGGTATGAACATTAGTAGAATACATGCAAAAGAACTTGGAGAATATTGAGATTAAACTCAAATTTCTTTAATGTTGTTGCAGATGTTTCACTTGATTCCAACACAAGATGGATGCTTCTTCGTGCAAAATGACTTTTTCCGGCTAAATTATGGTTGATTTTTTTCACTTTTATGTTCACATGTTCCACTTGTAACCTTAATATTGATTGACGGAATAATATTTTGCATCTTAACTTGATGGTTCAAGTGATTAATTACTATAATGTACCTTCGAATTAACTTATAAATCAATCAAAATATACATTAATAGGGACAAAATCTCCTTTTCAAATGATTTTATAGATATAAAAATGAATTAAAACAAAAAAAATGAATTATTACGGAAGATCTAATGGTTGAAATCTGGATGTTGTTAGCTATTGTATCATGGTTCTGAATCTTCTGATAGCAATTAATTTATTGTCTCTCATTAATTAATCATGATACAAAAAATTTAAACCTTATTAATTAAGAATTAAGTTATTGGGCTACAAGCCACGACCAAGTCCAGTTCATTGCTCAATTGCTTACCTATGGCTAAGCTCCCCTCCAGTCCTCCACCTTTTGAATTCCAGGATAATGATAGAAGCCCATTTGCTTTCAACAAAGCAGATTGGCCTAGTAGGAGAAACAAGCCCCAAATCCAATTACATTACAGAGACTAATCACTCAGCCTGCAAGGAGGGTAAAAAAAAAACCCGAGAGAAAGCTAAAACCATAGTTTTTAAAACTTACTGTGGGTCGATCCGGGGAAAGTATTGTGTGATGGATTAGATAGATTAGATGAGAAATAAACTATCTTGAATTCATTTAACTTTTTATATTTTATAAAAAATAAAAATAATATTATTTTAATTTTTTTAAAAAAAATTAATAAGTTTGAATTAAAATTTTAATTAAATCATATTCGATTAACTCTTATCTTATCTTATCTGATTGAAACTTAACTCATGTTTTATATGAGATATTTGTAGTTTCTTTGTGAAATTTTTTTGAAACTTATCCTTATAAATCTTATCAATCACATTGCAAACTCTCTTCGCAATGTTTTATATAGATTTTTGTTTCTTAGTTAAATTGTCTTCCTATGTAGAATTTGCAATGTTATTTTGTTGGAAAAGACCA
>Ga0325402_1002456_pt1 | contig 16287 bp, 8 predicted proteins | sample PopdelMetagenome_22_FD_207212 | JGI IMG/M metagenome (GOLD analysis project Ga0325402, IMG submission 207212) | Populus deltoides microbial communities from Bellville, Georgia, United States - Xylem-PdKOR-R3 | ecosystem: Host-associated > Plants > Phyllosphere > Stem > Wood/Secondary xylem... | reverse complement strand
CGTGCTGACTAATTAAACGGTAACAGTGTATAATATAATATGCTTCACTGTTTATGCTAATTAATTAGGATGAACAGTCCGCAGGAAGCATCATTCGCTTGTTTTTTCTCCCTGCGTTTTGGATGTAAAAAAATTGTATTTGTATGATTGTCAACTAAATTAATAGCTTAGTTAATAAAGTTATTTATTGTCGTATCAAGGAATAATGATGGCCCCCACAGCTCCTTGTAAAAAAAAAAAAATCCTTTGATACCATAAGGAATGGGGTGGGGGGGAATCAGGTGGAAAGATTCCAAAAACGGTACCTTGTCTTATTGGCCAGCTTGACATGTTTAGTTCTTCTCCTGTAATAATAAGGTTTCTGTCAAGCTGGAAAAACTTCATTAATTATTATTATAAGACTAGCCCTGAACATGTCATGCTGGGCCATAATGGGGACGAATCCCGTGAATCTTTTTCTTGAAGTACAATCCCACCCAATTGTTAAGAGCTTGTTGACTATTATCCATGGAATCTTAAACTATATATATATATATATATATATACACACATCATGCTATGCTTTAAAAAATATAGGAAAAATACTGTATATGTATTGTAAACATAAACTTATTGTACGATAGACATAAAATATTTATATTATGGATGATATTGTAATACCAGGGGATGTTATTTTTTGTGTTTTTTAGTTAAAAAAAATTATTGAGTCTGAGATGATCGACAAATCCAAAACTACTAGGTTTGGCTCCGCGATCGAACCCCAATGATATTGGATGCTGCTGCTCAACAGAACCCAATAGTATGTTATATTTAAAAAAATATAGGAAAAATACTGTATATGTATTGTAAACATAAACTTATTGTACGGTAGACATAAAATATTTATATTGAGCACCAGAGGATGTTGTTTTTTTGTGTTTTTTAGTAAAAAAAAAAATATTGTTAAGTCTGAATTGATCGACAGATCCAAGGCTATTAGGTTTGGCTCTACGACCAAACCCCAAGGATATTGGGTCTTGCTACTCATCAGAACCCAATATTGTTATTGGGTTGCTATCAAGACTCAATAATATTAGGTCTGGTTACCCAACCAGACCCAGCTGTTTTTGGACTTTTTAGCTTTTAGATTTAATGCTACTAGATTTGGCTTTGCCTTCCAACCTGAAACATTTAATATATTTTCTATACTTTTTATATATATTTTTTATTTATATAATTGTTATTGTCACTTAATTTGAGTTGAAGTAAAATAGAGATTGTAAATCAAAATTAAATAAACTGGATTATTATTTTGATACGATATAAAGATAGGTCTAATAAACCTTTCCTGCTATGAAAAAGTCCAATGTATTACAATAAGAAGGAAATTCAGAAAGGAGACGACTAACTCGTGATGGTATTAGAGTATTAGTTTGTCTTTAAAAAATTCCATATATATTTATTTAATTTTTTAATAATTAGCATTACTTTTTTTTTTTAAAAAAAAAAGAGTTATTTAAGGTATATTATTTCCAGCTAATTTAATTGACAATGCTGCCGTTTTCTTGGGCTTCAATTAGGCAGGATTGACAAATGGCGAGACCTCATGTGGCCAGTTCACATGATGGATCAAGTTGATATGACAGGCACTCCACCTTCCATTTGATTATTCTTCTCTTCGGAAAATTACAAGGTAATGTACAAATTATAAATGATGGGATTTGCCCTTTTGAGTCCCTTTTTGAATGTCATATGCCTTTATTTTTAGCTATTATATGTCGTGATCAAGTTATAGTTTCTTTTTTACGAGTGCTGACAAATGTTTTAAACTATTATTTTCTTTTATTTATGAAAATGGATAAAAAATTTGTTTGATTTAGTCCATGTATTATACAAAATGATCTTTAGCCAACAAAATTGAGGGAGATTCTCTTAATCCTTTCTTTTCTTTGTTGAATCATACAGAAGCAACATGTAATTCTGTCAAATAAAATCGTACACATGAAAAACCTTGGTCTAAAATTTTATTGTAGTTTTTTTTTTTCGAGCAGCATGTTTTTCTAAAAAATATTACAATTCTTTAAATGAATTTCAAAAACCAATGATTTCCAATTAGAACGCAATAAAAAATCCTAAATAAATTAAAACATCTAAAAATAAAAAGAAAATAATAAAATTAGTCTGAATAATTCTTTTTAGATCTAATTTAGAGACTTGCTGGTCATCAGCAAAACATTATAGCTAACTTTCTTATAAAATTAGGTCTTGAAAACCTTTTAATTAAATTTTAATATGATACAACAGTCAAATTAAAAATTATAAATTTTTTGATCATACCAATCATTCTCTGCAATTCATATCTCTTTTTGAACTTAACCATATGTATTATCATTTGTAAATAAATAATTTTGTCAGGCAATTTACATAGTTTAATCTTGATCTGAAACCCAAATTGTAGCAAAAAGGAAGGGAAAAGTGTCATATCTATAATTTAAACTATGAAATGTGAATGTCTAAGATGAAGATAACAAGTTATAAAAGCATAAAGCAGGAATAATGCAAATTAATAATTAGACATCAATATTCGCATAGGATTAGCATATGAACAAATGGGAGAAGGACCAGGGAGCAACACTGAATCTAAAAACCCGCTGCAACATCTCATTTAGTCCCATTTTTAACTACCATGAATCCACAGTAATCTGTCCAGCTGATCTTCAATGCAAAGTTGAACATTCTTGATTAGGTTCATTAACTGTTGTTCTAACAGTCAGTTCAAAAGTGAACCTTGCTGCCATATCCAGCCACAAATCCAACCCTATCCCTAATGAGATTTGGGCATTGGCTAGAACTACTATGATTTTCCAGCCAGTAGATAATTTTCCCATAAAGAATGGTAGAGCACCTTTACACTCATGTCTATATTCTCGCAAAAGAAAGTCCTGCGCACACACCAGAGAGATTTCCACCACTAAATCTCTAGATCCATTTGAATAGAAGGGCTTTGTTTTTCCCTACAAACAAACCAAATTCGAAACACGTCACACTTCTCAGGCCTAGCAAAAACCTTCTAAGCTAATTCATAAATACTCATATTCGATCACAAACACCACTCCAGAGGAAACTACGTTTTGCAACAAGCTTTTTTTTTTTGCCATTACACTACGAATTTTAAAGAGAGACATAGAGTGCTAGCAAGAACGGACTTTATTAGGCAGATTCTTCCTCCTAAAGATAACAACTTACTTTTTTAAGATAACAGGCGATAGCTTCTGAATCACAGGCTGCTAGTGGTCTAGATCTTGCAACGATGGGTAACCCTAAAATATTCACAAGGTAATAAATCCACTCTACAGCTAAGAACTTAAGCTATGGAATCAAAGTATAACCACTGTCCACGTTGAGCCCTATAATAGAACTTTTATGAAAATGTAGGGGGGTCTGAAAAAAATGTGATAATTCGGATCCAAAATTGGATCACAAAAAGCTTGATAGACTCGTTCATGGACCAATGAAATATAGTTAAGTTCAAGAAGAGATAAGCTTGATAGATTATCCCCAAACTTATTCCATAAATAGATAGACCACACTCCCCTGCTCTACACGGAGAGCCCTTCAGCTACTATATTGTAAAGGAAATTGATAAAGACCAATCTTGACGAATCTAAGCATTGGTAGTCTCACCAGATGTTGAGAAATCATGTATTAAACCAAGATATTCCAGGTCACTTGTAAAGGAAAGCCACAACAAAGGTAGCAAATAGTTGTATATACGGAAAGACAGTATAATGGATAGATATGGCTTAAGAAGTTCTGTCTAGGAGATTGAGTTTTAAGCGGGACTAGTGTGACCCCTCCAATCTTTCTTGGGAACTTGCTTAGTGGAAGGATTATCCATACGATACTTTTTTTTTGTATATATAGCAGTTTGTAATGAAATAGTTGAAGACTAGCAATATGACGACACAAGGGAACAGTTTGGGTTCCGTATGTTCAAGGATCTGATGAAGTGGTGATTTCTCCAAAGAAGTTAGATTCGGTGACTGTGATTTCTCGAAGGGAGAATTGATGAAGACCCTGATAATGAAAGAGAAATACAGCAAGGAGATAAAGATTGACACCCTATTTTGACTTGGATAGGTGTTGTGACAAGATGAACTGCTGTCAAATATAAGCAAGGAATATAGAGAAATCTGGAGAACAGAAATTGCACGAGAGCACACAGAGATTGTGCAGGAGTACCCATAGGATCCAATAAGGTACTGTAATGAGACAACAGGTGCAAGGAGAAGAAGAGTTCCCAGATGAAGCTCAGAGCAGAGACTGTGTAGAGGTTGTATAATAGGAAGTCTCTTGTGCTCTTGATAAAGACAACAGGCGAATACCTTTTCAATGCATGCAATGATGGAAAGAAAGTTGTTGCGAAGGCACCTAATTGAGGGGGTGCAAATGCCTGTGATAAAAGGCGACCGTCTATGATGAAAGGTGAAGACACTAAATAGAGTTGGTGTAGGTGGAGCTGTCAAGTAGAAAGGCGTAGAAGCTCTAAATATAGAAATCGAGATGGAGGATTGCGAGGAGTGTACCACAACTTTCTCTTTCTATGTAATCAGTGGCAGTGATCTCCCATAGTGCATATATGGTAGTGACTTTTGGAGCCACTTTGAAGCTTCTTAGCGAAGACACCTTAGATGGAAGGTGTGTGAGAGCCATGATATGAGCCCAAGACCAGACCAGCCCATGACAAAGGGCAAAGACACCTTAGAGAGAAGGTGTGGGGGCTATGATAGGAACCCTAGACACAGGTGTATGGATAGCCAATGAAGTGGCTATGATAAGTATGGAGACAAATACAAGATTGACTTTCATGGATATTACCCCCATGCTAAAAATCAATGAGCTAGAAGACATTTGCCTTGGACAATAAGTGGGTGACTTGTGGAGCATTAAGACGCGGCTGCTATGAAGGAGCAGAGGGCATGCGCAGGTCCCTTGAACAAGTTGACTCTTGTCAAGGTGGTGAACTCGGTGATGGCATTGTAATACTCAGAGTATCAAGACATATATGGATCAACCTTTAATAGGTTGCCCCCATAGGTTAAAGGTGGAGAGCTACCTGGACTCTTAGGATTAAGAGCAAGAGACTCGAGGAGAAGTAAGGCGTGGTTCCTAGGGTGGAACAGAGGGCAGGCGCAACTCCTGGATGAGTAGACTCTTGGAAGAGTGGTGAGCTCATGATCATATTGAGATACTCAGATCATGACTGTCGCGCTTGGAAATGAAAATTTCTGTTTGAGGGGGTGTTGTAAGCCTTGATATGAGGCTTGATGAATCATTCCGGACTGAGCATGGTTGATACACTCAAAGGGGAATGTTGTCCCAGAGACAAGCGATAACACTCTTCAGATGTGAAGTGGCAGACCATCTGGTTGAAGTGATCCTTTTGTGTGAGAAAAGGTGTGCTTTTGTGAGTTTGATGATTGAAAGGTGTGGCAAATACCTGTAAACTTGGCCAAAGACGCTTTCCAGATTTGTAAGCTTGGAAGAGCTGCAAAATGCAAGCCTGTGCTAAAGAAGCAAGAGGACAGTTGCCCCACATGAATGGCAAAGGGGGTGATTGTTGGGTTTGTTGCCATTAATGTGCAGCAAACATTAATGGACGACACCGTCCATTGACAAATGCAACAGCCCATCCCAAATGTCAAAGGTGGTAGCCATCATTGTTGAAGAAGAGCTGAAGCTGGTGGCACCATTCTTGCCCATAAATAGGCACCGAGAGAGAGAGAGAGAGAGAGAGAGAGAGAGAGAGAGAGAGAGAGTGCAAAATGTGAGAGACCAAGAAAGAAAGAGGGGCTACCAATGGCAGCAACCTTGCTGCCATTGCAGCAGCTGCAAGTGCAACAATAAGAGCTGGGAGTTGAGTTAGAGTGAAGTGATCCTCCTCCTCCTTCTCCATGTATTTGTATTGTATCATTTCTCTATATCTAATAATATGAACCTCTCCCATGGATGTAGGTGATTTGTCGAACCATGTTAAATATTGTGTCCCAGTGTGCTAAGCCTCCAATGGGCAACTATCAGTACATCACCGGTCCATGCATAAGGGAGTCGGAATCCCCAACAGGGACCCATCGATAAAAAATAGGTATCCTAGAAGTTGTGATACACTAAGAATTTAGCCATTTCCTTCAAAAACCCATGTATCTCGTATTCTGAAGTAACCCTAAGTCACTGAATCAAACACTTTCTCGAAGTCTAGTTTGAAAAAGGAAGCCTTGAATTCGTCTTCTCTTTCGACTACCTCATCTGCAATCAGAGCACCGTCCAATCTACCATCAATAAATGCTGAATGATTGTAAAAAAACATCTAGTCCAAGAGTTTAAGCTGTGAGATTTGAATTAGGTCATTAAGATCTTGATATATCTAATGCATTACCATGATGAAAAGCACTTTGGCAATGATTTTACATAAACAATAGTTTTATATTGGCCCTTGCTCATGAAAGGATGCCCCTTGTATTTTCGTATTAATCAAAGTAATATAGACGCTGTTGATTCAGGATAGAAACAAAAGAAGTTTAGAAAAGTTCCTAAAAAATATTTGATAATTTATTTCTTACTTGTTAAAACTTCGATGAATCTTGGCTATACCCTTTCAGGAGAGCTTAAGAAGAGTATAACAAATAAAGATAATCCAGAACTTACGTAAGATAGTTCTCACAAATAAGAACTCAAATCAGAAACCAAGTTATGCCGGGGCTGAGAAAAGGAAGCGTTCTTTGCCGCATAAAACAACTCTTAATTAACTTTTGACTTTCCTTTTTCATTTACTTGTCAGATTCTTCCTCTTTCTTCCTCCCTAGTTACCGCAAGGATTCAGCCTCCTTTAGCCGACCTACTGCTGCAAGAAATCCTCTTCCTGCTAGGACTGTTCCGCCGACTTTGCTGCTGCAACTCCTCTTTCGCTAGGACTTTTGCTTATGCCTGCGCTGCTGATTTCTAACTTTTTGACCTTTTTTTAAATTTAATTTTTTTTATTTCTTCAACGTTATAACTTTTTTTAAAAAAAAATCCATTCTCTATTTGATATTGAACTTCATAATTTATTATAATTTACTTTCTGAGTTATTTTCATCATATGATCTGCGTTGTGAATTTCACAAGTTAACCATGCTGACTCGCACAATTTTCTATCCTTTTTTTAAATTAAAATTTTTTTCTCAACTTCATCTTTCAATAATGGGTTGATTGAAAATTAGACTCCATATTTTTTTTATTTACTTTCTATAGGATTATTGCAATCTTATGACTCGTGTCGCAAGTTTTGCGGATTCACTAGATTGACTTGAGTTATTTTTTTTAATTTTTTAATTGAACATTTTAATTTTAATTTCATCCTTCAATTTTCGGTTAATTAAAAATAAAAATTTATAATTTTATTTATTTATTTTATTAGAAATTATCTCGGTCTCCCGACCTAGGTATGACATGATTGGCTCAGGTTTTTTTTAATTGGATTTTTTTTTTAATTTTATTGTTTAATATTGGATTAATTAAAAATTAGACTTCATGATTTTTTTAATTTATGTTTATAAGATTACCCCGGTCTCATAATTCAGGTTATAAGTTTGGTCATTTGACTAGAGTGGTTTTTATGTCCTTTCATCTCAAAATTGACATCGAGAAAATTTTTAAAGATTGAAAGTAGGATGTTAACATATAATAAAAGGCTTTGTCACATCACTATAGTAACGAATTGTGAAATGAAAAGGTTTTTTTCACTTTATTCCTCAGGAATTTTGAGGATTTGTTTTTTTAATTTTAATTTTTTTTAATTTTATCCTTCATAAATGTTTTTAATAAGTATTGGATTTTATAATTTATTTTACTTGATTTCTATGGAGTTACTTCAATCATATAAACTGGATTGCAAGTTTTACAGGTTAGCCATGTTAACTTGGATCATTTTTTTATCCTTTTTTAAATTAATTTTTTCCTTAACTTCATCTTTAAATATTGGATTAATTAGGAATTGGGTTTCATAATTATTTTTTATTTTCTTTATGTTGGGTTGTCACGGTCTTATGACTCGAGTTGTGATTTTTGCAGGTTAGCTAGATTAACTCGAATTTCTTTTTTGTTTATTTTTTTAATTTAATATTTTAATTTTAATTTCATTCTTCAATATTAGGTTAATTTGGAATTGGACTTTATAATTTGTTTTTTATTTATTTTCCATGGAGTTATCTTGGTCTTCTGACTTGGATTTCGCAAATTAACCTAAGTTGACTTGGTTTTTTTTTTTTATCAATGCAATCCTTCAACATCGAGTTAATTGGAAATTGGCTTCTTTTTCTCTTTACATATAGTTATCTCGATATTATGACCCAAGTTACGGGTTAAGCCGGTTGACTCAGGGTTTTTTAGTCATTTTTTAGTAGATTTTTTTTTCAATTTAATCCTTTAATATTGGATTGGTTGAAAATGTAACTTTATAATTTGTTTTGACTTATATTCATGAAGTTATCCCGATTTTAAAAACCGAATCACGAGTTTGATCAGTTGACTTAAATTGTTTTTTCTTTTCTTTTCATCTCAGAATTGGCTTTGAATATTTTTTAAAAATTTGAAGTGAGATGTTAACATATACTAAAAGGCTTTGACATATTACTATAGCAATGAAATGCGAAGGTCATTTTCATTTTGTCCCTTGAAAATTTGGAAGACTTTTTTTTTAAATCTCAAACTTTTTTTAAAAAATTTCATTTTTTAATATTTAATATTTTTTTTCAATTTCATCTTCCATCAAATGATTTACTAAATATTGAAATTCACATTTTATTTTAACTTGCTTTTCATAGAGACTTGCTTTCTATAGAATTATTTCAATCCTATGAACCAGGTCATGTGTTTCACAAGTTAATCGTGTTAAGTCAATTTAAAAAAAATTATTTTTTTAAAAATTATTTTTTTCTTGACTTCATCATTCAATCCTGAATTGATTAGGAATTAGGTTCCATAATTGTTTTTCATTTATTTTCTACAGAATTATCGTAATCTTATAACCTAGATCGCAAGTTTTTATGATTAACCAAGTTAACTCAAGTTTCTTTTTAATTGAATATTTTTATTTTAATATCATACTTCAACATTAAATTGATTAGAAATTAGATTCCATAATTTATTTTTTATTTATTTTCTATAGAATTATTTCGATCTCCAGACCTATATTTAACAATTTAACCTAAATTGACTCAACTTAATTTTTTGTTCTTTTTTTGTTTGACTTTTTTTTCAATGCAATCCTTCAACATCATGTTAAATAAAAATTAACTTTATTTTTTTTTCTACAAAGTTATCACAGTTTTAATAATCCGAGTGACGAATTATATTGATTGACTCCAAATTTTTTTAATTAATTTTTTTTTTAATTTTATCTTATACTATTGAATTAATCAATAATGAAACTTTATAATTTGTTTCCATTGAGATTATAATGCGGTTACAATACTTCCTTTTCAAGTTTCAACACAGCCATGAAGGCTTCTTGAGGTACATCAACCTTGCCTATGGCCTTCATTCTTTTCTTCCCTGCAGCCTGTAAGAAAAATGGTACATAAATAATTAGGGAAAGCAACATTTATCAGCAAAATTAAATCAATTTTCTGAAAATTTTGTTTAACTTTCAGGGGGCTTATAATGGCAGACAATTTTGATCTGTTTTTAGTTCTTCATATTGGTGTGTAATGAAACACCATTATCCATAATATAATGAAGAGCGTGAACGCTATAACCTAAGAAATTAAACTATGATGTACCTGTTTCTTGAGCAATTTCTTCTTCCTTGAAATGTCGCCACCTGCATTGATAGAGAAGCGAAAAAATGCTTGTAATGTAAATATCGAGCACTGGTTACTTGTAAGCAATCTACTAGCTTTTCCTTGCGGAACAAAACCCCACTGGAATTTAGGAGTTCTATATGGGGAAAACATAAACAAGTAGATATTCCATGCCAGATGATTGAGAAAGGAGAAAAGCACCAAACATCTGGAAGCTGTGTGTCTCATGATGCATATCAATTCACTAGTAGTTGAGTGTACAATGTTCTAAGAAGCAGAGTGTGATCTCACCATAGCATTTGGCCAGGACATCCTTTCTAATTGCTGATAAAGATTCACTAGCAATGACTTTTGCACCAATGCATGCCTGAAACAAAAGGATGTTAAGTACCATACTGGATGATGTTTTTTATTTTATTTTTCTTTGAGAATCAGAATGGATAGTGTTGAGTATGCCAAACTATCATGCATTTATGTCTCTGGAATTATGTAGCAGATGTTAAAATATTGTTGGGAAAAAGAAAACTAACGGAAGAACTAATGCAAGTCCTAAAATTTCTACCTAGATCTCACTGTAACAGGTTATAAGTTCAAATATTATTGACAGGAAAAGAAACTAATTAATGCGGGAAACAATTAGAATAGTGAAAGGGAGTCTTCCATTCTATCCTATTCATCGGTACTGATCACGGATAGTGGAAAAATTCTTTCTTTTGTCGCAACCCACAATCTGAAATTTGAACAAGCCACACATACACCCTAGTACATGTCCCTCGGCACTGAGGGCATCTCCCGAGAGCAGGGGATTTGGTGACATTTCTGATTGACTGTCTTGTGTTTCTAATAAGTTGTTTAATACTTGGCATGTTGAATCATATGCATAATGGGCTAGTTTAGATCGATCCTAACCGGATGATTATGAATTCTTTCTATATTCATATTCTATTTTATTAAAATTAAGTATCAAGTTTTAACAAGAAATAGAAATCATGAGAAATAGAACCATTGTTACCAGAGTTATGGCTACAAACAGCAAACAGCTAAAAGTAGACTAAAAAAAAGTTATTCAGATAAATGTCGTCGTAGCTTAGAGTTCCAAGTGGGTGATTGAGTTTTTCTAAAGGTCTCAACCGGCCAAAGGAATTGTGAGATTTGGAAGGAATGGAAAGCTTAGCCCAAGGTTCATTGGACCATTTGAGATTTTAGGGAAGATAGGATCCGTGACATTCCATTTAGTACTTTTAACAAGCTTATCGTGCATACACCCAGCTTTTCATGTGTTGATGCTTCAAAAGTATAGAACGCATGAGATATAAAATCAATGTTAGCAGAGTTTAACAGTAACTAATTAGTTGACAACAACATGATTTGAAGAAAGAAACAATAACATGATACGTGAAAACTAACATATTTAATGACACCAGGCATCACTAACATGGCGACATGTGGTTTTGCTCAAATTGAAGTCATGAAGCATGCAGTAGAAATCTTGCACATTTAACTGTGTTAGCCATTAAATATTCTTAATGCATTTCTTGCATCAGAAATACATGTACAATTTGATCAGTAGTGTGAAGCAAATTTATGGTGGAAAAAGAAAAAACAACTGTAGATTGGTTATTTTATAATGAGTAGCACTGATGTAGCATTACTCATTGAAAGAGAGAGAATCCTCACTTGAATGGGTACTTTGAACATTTGCCGTGGTATTAGCTCCTTCAACTTCTGGGTCAAAGCCCTTCCAACAGAATATGCCTGAAAAGGAGCTCATCCAACATAAGATATGGCAGGCAACAAAGCATTTAACTCAACATAAAAACTTCCGCAGGATAGGTACTTTAGAATGAGGACCTTTTCATATCATTTAATGATAAGGACTTTCAATAAAAGACTGACTAATAGAGATGCTACAGTGTTACATAAAAATAAATTAACAAAAATCAAGAACTTGGCTCCAAGAAAACATGAGCAAAATGTTAAGAAACTCTTCAGAAGTTATCTATCAAATGCCACAGTGGAAACCAGCACATAATTGCCATAATTAAGATTGAAAAAAGAAAAAGAAGGGGATATACTTTCTACATGCTACATGTCTATCCTTACATATTAGGCAATGTCTCAATTTTGACCTCAAGGCATTCAAATCATCTCTCATTCTTGGACATCTTATTCTTCTCCCGCTATTCCACTCATCAACCCCGCATTGAAAAAGATTTCAATCAAGTGCACAAGAATTCTCTTTTATAAGACAACTCACATAACTTAATAATATGTTATAGAAATGAAAATTTATTTAAAATCACACAATCACCGATTACTCCCTCTCCACATCATCATTTGGACCATAAACAACAGGAGGGCACAATACAAATGCATCCCCCATGTTTTTGAAGAAGCAGGCAACTGAGAATTCAGTTCCTTTAGAGATCGCCTCCATCATTCTCTCTTGGATATACAGTAACAACAGTACTTGTAGCTAGCTCATTTGCTTGGACCATTGAAGCATCTAAAAACACTATATCACAGGACAAGCCTGTAAATGTCTAAGGAATTAGCTATTTGTGTTCATTAGTAAACCTAGTCATCCTCGTTTCTAAAAAATTGTTCTCTTTTTGAAATTCCATACTTCATTCTTACATGTGTCACACTTGTGGTAGCAGAAGCAGTTAAATTTTTGTCATCAAATCGCAGAAGGTTCCTACCAAATTTAACCATAATATCCATTAAACAACTCCTTAAGTTTCATCTGTATAGTGTTGAATTTCAAATAAACTTGCACCAGTCCTCCAGATATGTACACACTTCTCTACACTTTAAAGACCCAAATGATGAGTCTTGAAAATTACCTTATCCTTGTGCACAATAGTTGCTAATGGTTCAACAGGATCACCGTTGATTTGAATGTCAAGCCTTATCAAATCACTTTCCTTGTACCTATCGATCAAATTTTATAACGAAATGTAAATTGCTGTGAGTAAATCATCTTTGGTAATTTGGAGGAATACATACAAGGAAGTTAAAAATCCATGCCGTGTAAAAGATGAAAATGAAATGATACATGGCATTTGTTTCGAAAGCAACAATACTTCCGACAAAAGAATTTAATTATGTCGATGCCAATAAGAATAAAAGCTACCCTGCTTGTATTTAGACATGCAAACCACTGCCAGGCAAGAGCACACAAGAATATCTATAGACATTTTTTTCCCATCTCACAAAGCATTATATGCATTTACCCAACAACTGTATACTCCATGCTAGCATATCCCTTACTTCTGGACTTGAGCTGGTCAAAAAAATCACCTACCATCTGTCAAGTTAACATGCAGAAAACTCAGAGACAAGAATGAATAATTAGACTGTAAAGAGAGAATAATTCAGTGAAATGAGACTTTGAAGAGGAGTGCTAGTACAGGACAAAAGTAAAGCAAAAATGTCACCTCAGCTAGGGGTAATTCATACGTGATCGATGCTCTATTCTCAGTGATATATTTCATTTCTTTAAACTCTCCTCTCCTTTCTTGAGCCAGCTCCATAAGCGTGCCAATGTAGTCTTTCGGTGTAAGCAGTTCGATCTGTGTACTTGAAAGAAGCAAACACAACTTTTGTTACAAGCCTAAAAACATGATGAGTAAGCTAGATGTCATAACATGAAACAATAAACATCAGTGCGTACAACAAGACCTTTACAAATGGCTCCTCAACTGATCGCCTTTTCCCAGGTTCAGGAAGTAAAGATGGATTTGAGCACTCAACCTTCACCAAAATGAACATTTTGCATGTAAGATGATATAGCATGACACAAAATTTAGACACATTAAGCTGTTATAACACAATTAAAATAAACAACTAACCATAAAGAAATGCATAAACTAGATCAAGCATTACAAGAAACATCAACTGCACGATTTATGGCATGTTAAAAGGTGGTTGCTAAAAAGGACACGGTTATTATACTGCAACTGTTGAGGAAAACCTCATCATGGCAGGGGACTTTAAGATTACATGGAACATAGCAGACAGTAAACTTGAGGGTTGGCTTAGTTGGCAAGTGGGCAGCTCCCCACCTAGGCAACCAGGGTTCACTCCAAGGCCAAACCACGATAACATAATTATCCCCTAGTCCCCATGCAGAATTGTGTGCCTTTAACCAGAAGGGCAGGTGGGCTTAGTCTTGGTGCATGCAAGCTAGCTTGTACAAGGATACCACCTAATTGTCAAATAAAAATTGTGGTTGACAAACTTTAAAAATTTCTGGTTTATCAAAAAGAAAAAGGAGTTCATATATGCTCTGTAAATTATCTACTAGAATAAGCCTAATATCATCTACAGGTCAATGTTAGGGTTTACAGTTTGTGTTTGCTTGTAGACTGAACCAGGAGGACAATAAGATCACAATAAAGGGAAAGTTGACAAAATTCATCTCTCCATAAATACATGTAGCTATGCAAAATCATTGATTGGCAGCAAATATCTATGGAGTATCAACATCAGTTATTAAGTGCTACTGGATCCAGGAGCAAGCAGAAATTACAATATCATCATCCACGCAGTGCACTCTGTATACCACACTTGGAGCAGTAGTAATTAGGCTTAGATTGTATTCTCTCTCCAGCCTTTCCTGTAAGAAGATAAATTGTTCAAAGACAATGCTAAATTTTCATAAATTGACAGCATAGCTGAGAAGTTGTAGCAAGGCAAACCTGAACAATTTCCATGTGGAGAAGACCTAAGAATCCACACCTAAAGCCAAAACCCATGGCATTTGATGTTTCAGGCTCGAACTGAAAATTTAACCAAAAACAAGGATAAGCAATTCCTCTAATAAATGATAGGTATAAAGGGTGTACTGCTCTAACATGTGGAAAAGCGTACAAGAGACCTCTAATGAGAGGAGGGCATGAAGAAAAAACAGGTGCAGACAAAACTAGGTGCCAAAGTCATACACTGAAATTCTAAAAACCATGTGAATAAGCTTTTCACAACCCCAATTTGTTATCTCAACTACCCCCGCCCCTTTGCTTCACAGGATCTGAAACTCTTGCCTCACAAACCCAGAACGCACAAGGTGTCACTATCCTAGAAAAGAACTGCTCCCATCTACAATCCACAAATCCATATGCAGGATTTCACAAGACAATTGAAAAAAAAAATACCATCCACAACATCCATTTCAAATCTCAGAAGCAATCAGAAGATGACCTTCCACAGCATCTACTCCAAAGCCATTTGCACAAATCCAAACAATGTCATGTTCCAACTCAAGTTCACTACTATCTAAAATAATCATAAAAAAGAAATGGAGAGAACCCAAAAAATGGGACGAACAATAAAAATGAATAAGCCCATCCAGTCCTCAATTGCTACATGATACCAAAGGAGATAATGGAAAGCAACTTAGCTACCAAAAATACATAGCAATCCAGTAGCCAAACCAAATTCATATCACCTGTCATAACCTAATCAAATTATTTCCAATCACCTTGATCTTTATCTAAAGACACCCTTTTTTATTTAATCACTAGTAAGAAACAATTTACCTTCAATGCAGCATCATTAAGTTGCAGTTTTTCCAAAGCATCACGCAACTCAGAAAACCTGTCAATGAGAGAGTTGAAGATGAGAAATTCTACAGACGTGCACAAAGTAGCAAACTTAACAAGAGCATAAAAGATGTCAGTACTGGTCTGCATCAACCGGGAATAGGCCGCAGAACACCATTGGGGTGGCTTCCTCATATCCAGGCAATGATTGTTCCGCCTTTCTACTGTAGTGAGTAATGGTATCACCCACCCTGGCATCTGCTACTGATCTAATAGAAGCAGAAAGGTAGCCTACCTGAATAAGTACAATATGAGGAGGGAAAAGTAGTTACAAGTTAAAAGACAAATACACCTAAATCTTAAAAAAGACTACATTAGAGTAACAAGATATATAAAGAAAAAAATTTTTTCCAAAATTAGTTCACAGAAACATGTTTGAAACACACACTCTCTCTCTCTCTCTCTCTCTCTCTCTCTCTCTCTCTCTCACACACACACACACACACAGAACATGGAAAACAGAATGAGCTTCATCATTATGTCTAAAAAGGGTAAGAAAAAAGAAAAAAAAATCAGTTAAAAGTGATGGCAGAGAAAAAGAGAGGAGACTATAATTGGCTGAACACTGAAAGATAACCAGTACAGTACCCCTTAGCTTGTCCAATTGTGAAGATATATCAATGACCATCAAGGATCCCCACTCTTCAATTGGTTTACAGGTTAGAACCACTAAAAGATGCATCATTTATGAAGGTTTGTTCTGTTTCCATGAGCATGAATACAAACACACAGAGCTCGAAGTCCTGATAACAAAATGTATTTAATTACGAACCTTGATTGTGTTTAAGTTCACAAGCAATCTTGCTGATGATTGGAGATAACAGATTTGCAGATACAAGAAACAAGAATAATATGGACAATGATGT
>Ga0325402_1002451_pt1 | contig 16308 bp, 12 predicted proteins | sample PopdelMetagenome_22_FD_207212 | JGI IMG/M metagenome (GOLD analysis project Ga0325402, IMG submission 207212) | Populus deltoides microbial communities from Bellville, Georgia, United States - Xylem-PdKOR-R3 | ecosystem: Host-associated > Plants > Phyllosphere > Stem > Wood/Secondary xylem... | reverse complement strand
GCCACTGCCACTGCCACTGCCACCGCTGGTGTGGTATTTGGAAGCAATTGGATAACATTACTTACCACTCCTACTAGACTATTATATTTTTGTCATAGCGCTGCTGCTGCTGCTGTTTCTGATTTCCCACTAACTATCAATATCACTCGTAGACCTCGTCATAGATTGCGCAAAAATTCTTGCTCCTTCTATTCCACCTCCTCCCCGTTCCCGTCAATTTTAACAGAACCAGACGACGGAAATCAGAAGAAATCTGTTAATGACGCTCGATATTCAAGTCTAAGAATATTGGAATGGGATAAGCTCTGCGACTTGGTTTCGTCCTTCGCCACTACTTCCTTAGGCCGTGAAGCCTGCAAGGAGCAATTATGGTCCCTCAATCACACCTACCAACACAGCTTGATCCTCTTGAAAGAAACCAACGCCGCTGTCCAAATGCACAACCATGGCGCTTGCCGCTTAGACTTCTCCTCCATTAATCTTCTCTTAGTTACTCTCCTCTTCTGCTTCTTTTCGTGTTTTTGAATCTTGAATTGCTCACCAAGTGTTTGATTGTTTTTGTTTCTTTGTCTGGAAAATATAAAGGTAAAATCTGGTCTTCGAAATGCTAGACGGGGGGGGTTACCCATCAATGCTAATGAAGCGATGGCTGTTGCTGCTATCCTGGAGTCTGCCTATTTCTTGCAGCTCAATCTCAAAGCTGCAATCAAGGAAGATGCTGATTGGTACAATCGCTTTATGCCTCTTTCACAACTGGTTGGTACTTAGTATACACATTAATTTATTCGAAAAAAGCTCTAAATTTTCTTTGTCTAATTGCATGGAGATATTATTTCTGTTTTCTTTTTATTCTCTCGTAGATAATGGAAATGGTTATCAATGTATCATTAGTCAGGGTGATAAAACAAGTTATAGATGAAGATGGCTCTGTCAAAGACTCTGCTGTATGTTTATTCCTTCATTTACTTACATGGTTTACTTTCACTTTCTCTTCTTGTTTTATATCTGATTTTAATTTTGGCTTTCCGTTTTGTCTCAGAGTTCTGCTTTAAAACGAGCGCGTGATCAGGTTCAGCTGCTTGAGAAAAAGGTGGAAAAAAAAAACACACTATACCTATGCCTTTTCTTTTCTCATAATTGAATTCATTTAATAGAAATTTCTAGCTACGCCTCCTATCTGTGATTTAAGAATAACTAGCGAAGCCCATCTTGCTTACTAAATACTTTTTGCTGCTACTGTTACATTTCTTTTGGATTTCTTGTAAGAAGCGAAGATGAGGTGTAGTTATGTTATGTAACATGAAATAGTGGATGAAGCTATGTTTAGTTACTAACAATACCCTCCCTTTTAAGTTAACAGTCAGGCCTTCAAACGGGCTTCCTTTGTTTCGCCTGTGAAATTTACTGGAGGATAGGGATGTTCTCCTTTTATTGAGCATATCAACCTTTTCCTGGGAAAAAAAGATCTAGTACAGGGTTGGGTGACCTTTGGTTAGGGTGTTGATTTCTGGATGCCATTTACTATATGATGGTGCATACTCTCTTCTGCATGCTACCGAAGCTTTTTATTATTATTATTATTTGAATAACGGTTGATTACATTTAATCTGATAAATGTGCACTACTAAATAACTTGGGTAGCTAAGTATCCCCTCTCGATGGATCTTGAGGTCTTCTTGATGGATCTTGGGGTATCATAGTAGTAGCTATATATAATTTCCTCGTATACACTCCTATTCAAAACTCATTTTAATGATTTTCATCCTTGGTGCTTCATTTTGAACCCTTCTATCGCTTTCTTTTTCAGCTGTCTCAGTTAATGGACAGCCTGATCAGGAATGAAATGAAAGAGACATCTTTTCTGGTAAGATGAGTGATAATTTTGTGTTGACTGTCTTTTTTTTTTCTATTCTAGTTGTGGTAACTGTTCTTTGTTTAGGAAGTGAGTAACATTGATGGCAGATGGTGTATAAACTCAGGGACTGGTCAGCTGACAAGTTTTAATGGCCTTTTGCTGTCCAGGTGAGTGTGATTAGTTTCTTGGCATTTGGTTTTCAATTTACATATAAAGTACATGTTGCTTAATGCTGAACAAATTCATGTATTCTCGCTGTCTCTCTTTCTCACACACACATGCACTCTGCACGCACAAAGGAAAACAATTCTTACTCCCCACAGAAATTTTAACTCATTTATCACCATGATTGAAGTTGCATTGTTATCTAGTCACAACACGGTGGATCAAAATCCTGTCTAATAAAACCTAACACAACTATGAAGAGCTAACCTTTCTGCTCTCAATGCTAATATAAGCCATCAATCATGCAGAAAACACTCATCAGGAACTCCTTTTCTCACTTTTTACATTGAAAAAATTGTATCATGCCAGTCTGAGCCCATTGGTTGTGGAAACTTTGCATGTTGATTCTTGATCAGTTATATGGTGGCATAAAAAATTTAGATGACTAATCTACAGTGATATATCTGTTAAGTTCTTAGAGAATCTATAGAACAACTTCTGCTCAATAAAATATACATAACAAAATAAATTTGGTAAATGCTAGCTTCAAAACCCTGTTGCTGAAATATTGTTCCCAAACTATTCCTTTGTATCAATCAGATTTTCATTTACAAGAGCTTAGCTCTTTATATGTTATTCCTGAAGGGTAATTTACTGCTGTAGTGATTCAGGAACCGGAAGAATTATAGAGCCACTCTCAGCAGTTCCTTTAAATGATGAGCTGCAACAAGCAAGAGCATCAGTTGCAAAGGCAGAGGCAGATGTGCTTTTGATGTTAACAGAAAAGGTGTTTTATCTGGTGATGTTTTTATCCATTATCCATATCATTCCTTCAATTATCGTGTTTTAATTTGCAACCTATGCAGATGAAAAAGGATCTTGATGACATTGAAAAAGTATCAGACAGTGTAATTCAACTGGACGTGGTGGGTGCCCAACCAATATGTCTCTCTCTCTCTCTCTCTCTCTCTCTCTCTCTCTCACACACACACACACACACAGAGTCCATTAATGTTTTTTAGTAGATTGACTCCTGCGTATTTACTTGTCCCTCTTCCAAATGATGCATTCATTATGGAACCTTAGTAGTAAGAGATAGAGTTGGTGATAATTATCAGAAAGCTGAGTTTGTGTAGTTGCAACGTTGTATAGTTTCTATGATTTGATTGCTTTAATATCACTTAGAGAGCTTGGAGGTGCTAAAGGAATTGAGCAGGAATATTCTCTATGAATTGTATTATGGTCACAATTATGGTTGCAAATAGTATAAAATGAGGATTATAAGCAAGAATTCTAACTTCTGTTACCTTTGGAGAACAAGTGCTGGAAGAACATAGTTGCGCATGCAAGTCTGAAAGCTGTCCCGGCCTTTAAATATATTGATACTGCAATTTTATTTGTGGTTTTCAAATTTCAATTCCCTTTTACATGTTAAATTAAACACTTATTGTTGGTAAATTATTATACATTTATATCTGATGTGGTTCTTAAAATGTAGATCAATGCCCGGGCAACTTATAGTCTTTTTTTCAGAGGAGCATCTCCCAGTTTGTATCTTTCAGAAGAACTGGATGGGTCTTTTTCCACTGAAACTTATTTATCAGAAAATGAAACCTTGATGGCATCATTTCCCAAAGAGAGAGAGTGGCTATTGTACATACCTAAAGCCTATCATCCTTTGATGCTCCAGCAACATAGACAAAATGTGCAGAAAGCAAAAAAGGAAGGCAGTAATGCTCCTGATGTAAGTTATACTGGGCTAATGAGCAACATTCATTTTCTTTTAGTTGAGAATGTTCTATCTCTCTTTTCCCCCCTGGAATGGACATCTGCCACATAAGTACATGAATATATATAGGGTTAATTATTGAATCATTCTAAAGGCTTGCATTTTTTCTGTTTCAAGAGAAAACTGGAAGGAGATAATGGATGGGTGTGGAAAGTAGAGCCATATTTAGATCTTCGATCTTTAGAATGGATGTAACCGCATAATTTCATTGATTGATTGTTAAAATCATCAGTTGGCTGTACTTTCATTTTCTAATGAAAATCAAAAGTGTTTAAATGTATTTCTTAATGAACAATTACAGTTTCTGTTTTTAAGGCAAATTTACTATTGATTGTCAGGTTTCTGCATTGGAACAAGCTCACCCAGTTCCAGTTGATTTTTTTATCTCCCATAAAACAAGAGTCCTGACTATAACTGGTCCTAATACCGGGGGCAAAACCATTTGCCTAAAGACAGTTGGATTGGCTGCTATGATGGCAAAATCAGGTTGACTGTAAATCATCTCTTTTTTTTTTTCATCTGACATTGAATCCTTTCCTCCAATGTGATTTGTATACTGCAAACTTCTTATTTATTTCACTATTCGATTTAGGTTCTTAAAGATCTCGCTTTATACAATTCAAAATGTATCGCGCATAAGGATGAAGAGCATAAGTAATCCCTCCGGGCATAATATATGGGAAGTAGAAGAGTCACTCAATGAAAATTTTAGCCACATACCAGTTTCTGGATGTATGCTAATAATCAGAGTGGAAATTTCATGCATTCTATGTCACATGGCTCATGCTGAAATAAAAAAAAAAAAGCTTAGTCTTGGAAGAATTTGACATTGCATCAGATGATTTACTCATGACCATTTATTTCTCTTACATAACCTTCTTGTTTGAAACTGCAGGTCTTCATGTTTTGTCATCTGAATCTGTAGAAATTCCTTGGTTTGATTCTGTTTTTGCTGATATTGGTGATGAACAGTCCTTGTCTCAATCTCTATCTACCTTCTCTGGCCACTTGAAACAGATAAGTGTAAGGATGATATGCTTTCCAGATTTCTTTTTTGTTTGTTTCTGTTGATTTTTTTTTAATCATGGATATGCAGGCTAGAGCACTATAAATTGCTTACAATGTTTCTAACTTTGAATAGACACCTCTTTCTTAATTCGATTTCCAGTATCTTGCATATTATCAGTCATCCAGAGGCTTTTCAAATTGATTGCATATTGTTAATGAGATTGTGCGTTGAATGATAAACCTTGGAGTTTCTACTAACAGACACTCTTCAATTTGATATCTTCTCTTTACCAATGAGAGTCGCAGCTCTTCCAATTCAAGGATTATGAGTTGTTAAAGAGATCTCTGCTATATATTTTTAGACCATGCCCAATATCTTCTTTTCAAATCATTTTCCATCTTCCAGATAAGAGAATTTCCATGGAATTTAACAGATTCACCATGCAGGACATTCGATCTCAATCCACGAGTCAGTCACTGGTGCTACTAGATGAAGTGAGTCTATGATTGTTTTTACTTCATTGATATTTAACTAGTAGTTACTGAGACTTGTCAAATAAATCTATACCAGGTAACATATAATGCATATCTATTGCATATATAGGTTGGTGCAGGTACCAATCCTCTTGAAGGAGCTGCATTGGGGATGTCATTGCTGGAATCTTTTGCTGATAGTGGTGCCTTACTGACAATAGCTACAACACATCATGGTGAACTTAAGTCCCTGAAGTACAGGTATTTAGCAAATCAAGTAAAGATGCGATGATTGCATGAAGAATGCTGCATATCTGCAGATCATATTTCCTTATCAATGAGAAATTCATCATAATTAATCAATATCCATTCTGGTTCATGTTTAGTTGAACCCACGTCTTGCATTGTTAACTAGCTCTTGCATTGCATGGTGTACTGTCACAAGCACTCTGTTGCCAACTCCATGTTCTCAGTTTCATGTGTTAATGTTTCTTCTTTGCCAGTAATGATGCCTTTGAAAATGCTTGTATGGAGTTTGATGAAGTGAACTTAAAGCCGACTTACAAGATTCTCTGGGGAGTACCAGGTTTTCCTCTTGGGTGCATAACTAATTAAATTTTTATTGGATGTGAGGATTGCTTGTAATTTGATTTATAGTGTTTGAAAACTTTATCTCTCCCATTGTTATTTATTCTGTCGCTTTTGGATATCAAGGACATGGTATTTAAAAAAAGTATCAGATAGGGAAATCAAAATTTTTTAAACTTTTTTGCCACTTTCCTAAGCAAAGGTTTTTAACAAACAGGGAAGTGACTTTTCATCTCAAACTAGGAGAATAGCACAGGGTAACGCCCTTTCTCCATTTCAAAAACATCTCTCTTCATTCAGTGCTAGACTATGGAGCTTTCATTTGAAATGAGGTGTGGTTGTGAATTTTAGACCTATGGGCTTTGATAAGAAATTTATACATTTGAGAAGTAGGGGCTTTTAAAAATTTGCTTGGTTTCCAAAGCTTTTTGGTTTGAACATGCACTTCCCTTGTGCTTAAAAATGGGTTAGGATGCTCTTTTCTGCTTGTCATGATTGTTATTTGTATCAGTAACTATACTTCATAACATAACAGCTGCGGTTTTTCCTATAGGTCGTTCAAATGCAATTAATATATCTGAAAAATTGGGACTCCCCAGTGTAGTTGTTTCTAATGCCCGAGAACTTCATGGTGCTGCTAGTGCAGAGATTAATGAGGTAGCATGGACTTATCCCGTGCAAGGTTTATTCTTGGTTATACTTTGAAATCATGAACATCTTGTCATCTGTATGATTTTCAACTGCTCTTGGTAACAATTACCGTTGTTTATTCACTCAACTGCGATAAAATCCAAAGAAAAACTTATGCATTATCTGCTTCGTACTTGAAAAAAAAAAGTAACGAATTTAATGGAAAGTTTACTGTTTTAACTATGTATTTCTGAATATCTCGATTGAGACTTTTTGTCATCTCCATTCTCCAACATGCAAGCAAATTACTGGAAGATTAAAATTTGTTTCTTCATAGTAATTTTCAAGCTGTCAATTACTGTAATCTTTAGAATATCTTGCAGGTCATAATTGATATGGAAAGGTTCAAGCAAGATAGCCAAGAGCTTTTGCATGAGGCACGACATCATCTGATGTGAGAATCTATAGCTTAAAGACTACATAGAAAATTGTTCTTCATGATTTCAATTGGGATGTGCATTATGTAACATCTGGAATATAAACCATCCAAATAATAACAGGCAAGATCTGAAACTCTGGCCATCAACATGCTAATACAGTTTGTTTGTTTTAAACTGGGGTATCTCTATGACCAATTTATGTCAGGTAAATTCTTCTGTCATAAATGGAGGAAGTTGTTGCCCCATTTGTGTGTGTGATTCACTAATAATTATTTATCCTCATATGTTATCGGTATCTTTTGGACAATAAATGAACAAAGTTATCCCTAGTCCATATCTGCACCTGCTAAATATATTTTGCAGTTAGAGCAATGACTCAATGCCCTATCCTTGTTATTGGATTTAACGCAAGAACCATGCATGCCTTCCAATTCAGAAAGGCTTAGGGGCTATTTTTCCACAGGCATATTGTTCTTTTCAAGTTGCTTTTGACCTGTTTTATTCCTTTTATTTCTCTTTTTTCCTTGCATATCTTTTAGCTAAAAGGAATACAGTTTTACAGTAAAGATCATTATGTCCTGACCATTTACTCTCTTACATCACTTTTATTTCTTCAATAGAAAGATGGATTTTGTTTACCTTTTCTTATGTTGCTCAACACTTGGTTCGGTTCTCACTGTCAATAAAGAGCAGCAATTGTAAACTTGTGGGTGCTCTATCTACTATCTTTTTTCATTTTTAGGCTCTCAAAAAATCTTCATGAAAAACTAAAGCTTGCCAGAAGGAAGATAAAGGAGCATGGTACTGAACAGAGATACCGTAAAATGCGGCAAATATCTGAGGCTGCATCAATGGCTCGTTCTATCCTTCACAAGAAAGTGCGGCAGCTTCGTGCACATGCAACACAAACTTTTCAGCCTACAGCAGATCAAAAACAACTGTTGACAAGTGATAGCCGGTTTACTGCAGAGGCTAAGAATGGACGGCCTACAGAGAGTATGAGCACTTCAGTAGTTGAAATCAATAAACAACCATCAGGTATTTTTCGAATGAAAGTACAAGTTTCTATTGAAACTTGTTTGGAAGACAGTTTCTTTATGCAGAAGTTGTTACTTGTTGGTGCTAGCTTGTTCTTACTTGGTTTATGTTAAGCAAAAAGTCTAAAATTTAGTATGTTCACAGCAGCAATGACTGAGCTTCCTGAGGTTGGTGATATGGTGCAAGTTTCTTCGCTAGGAAGGAAAGCAACAGTTTTGAGAGTGGATCGATCTAAGGAAGAAATACTAGTTCAAGCTGGCAACATGAAGCTGAAGTTGAAACTTGCTGAAATAGGAGTTAAATAGTAAGAAAAAGGCACACTTGCATGTGCAAAATGGGTGAGAGAACATTTCTGCTTAATTCACCAATTGTTCCCTCTTTGTGGTCAAAATTACCATTATGTCATTTTTCAGAAACAGTGGATTATCTTATTATATGCCATTGGTTACATGCATATGCAGACACGCAGTTATGCACCCTCGCGCACGCGCATATCATGTTTGTATGTATGTGCATATGCAATTCAATATTTCTACCTTGTCAAATACTATGAATTAATGCATTTTATCTTTATATCCAGAGGTACAGAGGCATCATATAAATGACCAGCAGTTCATGTTCCTATCATGGAAAACATGCTTGTTCTGCCCTTTGGAAGGAGGGATTTTATCGAGCAAGATCCCAACATCATCTTCAGGCACGGTCGGGGGGGAATACTAGTAGAGTATAAAAGGGACGGGGATTAACTGGAAACAGAGATTCAAAATTTCAAGAAATGAAGAGCCTTGACGTCACTGACTGTAATCAATATTCTTGGAACGGCCCACCTGCATGCTGAGGAAAACTCAATCCATTAATGTTGTCCACTAATAGTTGAAGATACTGAAACAGAGGAGAGTTAATGTTGGATCGTTTCTCTGTTTGGTCGGTAACAGTTAAGTTAAATGACAAACCATGTGAATATTACTAATGGCAATACAAATATCAACACTTTTTGCCAAATTTGTATGCTCTCTTATGATATGCGGTTTATCTTATTTTAAAAAAAATTCGATGCATCTGGGCTTCTACTAGAAACGCCAAGGCATGGAGTTTGCCAGAAACAGAGAATATGCATCTTTGAAGTATGATAATGGCATACGATAAATGTGGGAAGCATTCGCTGGCTAATTTTAAAAAAACATAAAGAAAAATTAATCAGGTGTTATTAACATGTTTTCAACAAGGGAAAAAAACAGATTAAACTGTGTAGAGATGGACCCAATATGATTGTGTCAATTTGACAAGTCTAAAGACAATCTAAATATCTGGGGGGTGAGACATAGTTTAATTAAAAAAATTCAAGACAACATCTATTTTTTAAAATATTAAGATGACAACATATTAAATTGACTTGACTTAATCCAAGTTAACATATAAAATTTGTAACTAAGATCATGAGACTGTGATAACCTCATAGAAAACAAATCGAAAAACATATTGAAGCTTAATTCTCAATTAACCTAATGTTGAAGAATAAAATTGAAAAAAAATCAATTAAAAAGGAGGAAAGGAAGACCCAAGTCAACTCAGGTTAACATGTCAAACTTGAATAATAAGACCGAAATAACCCATTAGAAAGCAAATCAAAAGAAATTATAAACATAATTCTCATTCAATTCAATTTTGAATGATGAAATTGAAAAAAAAAATTCGATTGAGTCAACTCAAATTAACCTACCAAAACCTTGACTTGAGTTATGAGACTAGAATAACCTTATAGAAAGTAAATCAAAATAAATTATAAAGTTTAATTCTCAATCAACCCAAATATTAAAGGATGATATTGAAAAAAAATCAATTACAAAAAAAAAAATCAAAAAACACATCGAGTCAACTAGGTTAACTTGTAACCCTAGTCATAAGACTAAGATAATCTCATAGAAAGCAAATTATAATAAATTATGAAGTTCAATCTCTAATAAATTCAATGTTAAAGGATGAAATTGAAAAAAATAATAAAAAATAAGTAAAGTACTATTTCAATGAATATTACTTTGTGATTAATTAGTTTTTGTTAATAGTCTTAGCTGCTTTTGTGTTTGACCCATTTTTATATATGAAGCATCAAATCATCTTTGGTTTAACAATAGTCAAATGACAAGGAGATTTGTTAATTCCACAGTCATAATTCTAAACATTAAAAAGATTTTTCTGATTTGCAATTGTATATACAACATTCAAGTTGTGGAGTGGCTAGATTTCTACTCATGGTCAAAGTATGGGACAAAATAGAAAGTTGGTTATTGTAGGATGAAAACATTCTCTTGATTTTTTATGCAGGCATGAACACAACAAGATAACAGCAAACACAAAAGAACAAAAAATAGATTGAAATAAAGTTAAAACATGTAAAGAACCCTAAAACCTTATTTTATTTATGAAATAATAATCCTCCTAGAAAGGTTTACAATGCCTTTCATATGCTAGAAAAAACCTGACCTATATTAGAAAACAAAACTAGAATCCTAAAACATAAAAGAAATTAAAACGAAATCTGAATTAAAACAATAAATCCAATAAAAAAAATTAGGAAATATAATAAAATTAGCTCAAAAAGAAACTTTCAAGCCTAATTTTAGGAGATCTCATTGTCTAGTGAATGATAAAGTCCTACTTCTTAAGAAATCTTCCTGAAGAATTACTAGAAAAAATTTGAGTTCGATTCAACGGTTGGATCTCTTGTTATATCCATTTTAAGCCACTACCCTAATATGGAACGACCAATCATTCTTTTGGGTCTAGACTTGTCTCACTAGTCCATGAAAGCATCTGTTAAGCCATTTATATATTATATTTAGGGTAAATCCTTATATAACTGCTCAGAACCCTCAATCTCTACAAACTTGGCTACATCATTCTTCATGTGTTAGAAAAAACTCATCATTGAGTTTTGGTCATCATGCTACCACTATCGTCAACCACTTCTGGACCTCTATCGTTCAATCGATTTAGATAAAATAGGTTAAAAATCAATTCCCAAAACACCACCTTTAATCCTAATAGAATCACTATTGATCATCAATGACTTGTTCCATACCAAACCCTTACTCTTCTTATTTGGACTCTATACCCCTTCTGTATTCTCTCCCTTCTTCTTTTATTTCTTTCACTTCTTTATGAATTTGGATAATAACAACTTATTCTTACTTTTGTCTTAAAAAATTAATTTATTCTTTTTACGTACTAGTACTATACATTCCTCTTTTATATTGAGGGTATATGTATTACACCTCCACCATACATGACAATCCTATCATATTGTCATGGTTTGTCAAAAAGTATTTAACACATATCCATAGCCACTACATCACATCAAACATTATCAAAATATTTCTTACCTAAGAAAAAAAAAAGATAGCATTTGTTTATAATTACCTTGCTATCTTCATTTAACCATTTCAGTTTATAGAGGGTGAGGTGTTTTTCTACTTTAAATTGCAACTTTTTTACCACTTCAGCTGACACTATATTTTCACATGTATCATTATCAATGATCATATTGATACCTTATCGTTAATAGTATAGGTTGTTTGGAAGATGTTAGAGCACATTAAATTATATCCCAAATCACCCTTGGATGACAATATAATCTTTCAAAAAAACTAGTGTAGTACCTTTATCCTTATTCAAAATCTCTTAATTATTATGAGAGTCATTACATATAGGATCAGTAACATCATCTGCAAGTTTCTCTATCAATAGATTCACTCCTAAATGACTTTGTAGTTTGCTATATTCACTAGCCTAATGCCCTAATTCACCACAACTGTAATAATGAATCCTTAAAGTTGGACCATAACTCTGACTAGTTGTCTGTTAATTTTATTAATCATATCTATTTTAGAAAGGAGTTTGGTCTTGGATCAATATAGGACCCTCCTCTATTATACTGATCTATCAAAGAACTTCTATTTACAGCCTTAGCAGTTTGTTACTTCTCTACCTTTAAGACCTTCTAATATGCCTTCGAAGATGTCCATAAAGATTATAGGCACAACATGTCCTTAATGGACTACCGTAATCTACTCAAGTATCTTGCAACCAGTTGCTCTTCCATTTTTGTCATGTCATTCCTAACCACTAATTGATAAAACTGATAAGAATAATCATTGACATATTTTCCTCATTGTTTTAATATGTGGAGCCTTTGGTACAAGGTTTGGACATAGACAAATAGAAGAAAGTGTTCCCTTAATTTATTCATCTTTTTGCAATCACTGATTCTCACCTTCCTTTACCTCTTTCGTGTTCTCTTTAATTGTTCCTACTAGGTAAAAGCCCAACCTTTTAATATGATCGTAATAAGCTTTACTTAAAAAAAATTCACCTCGTTCATCCAATATATGAACTTATATGCTTGTAAAGTTCTTGTCAATTCAGGGATTTTAATATGAAACTCAAAATCTCAAGATTTGTTCTCTTTACAATTAAGAGGTTGTTTCCTCTAATTTTGTCTCTTGTTTTTAGTACTAACCACGAACACACGGTCGCTCTCTTAGTTTTGGTCTCGTATATCCCTCTCCTCGTATATATAGGTCAACTCTACGACTTGCCTCTGCTTGTCCTCCATGATGAGCTCCTAGATGTTTCTCTCCCGAATAGAAACCTCTGCATCCCCTACCTGACCATGACCTTTTCCTATCATGGTTGTTAGTGGCATACAATAAGTAATTAAATATCCATAGGATTTCAATACATAATAAAAACTAAACTTGGGATCATTGGGCTCTGATACCAACTGATATAAGAAAAAACACAACAAGACGACAACAAATATGGAAAAATAGAAGATAGGTATAATAGGATTGAAACACGCAAAGAACCCTAAAACCTTATTTTATTTTTGAAATAATAATATTACTAAGTTCACCTCCTAAATAGGCTCACAATGCCTATTATATGCTAGAAAAAATGACCTAAACTAGGAAATAAAATCAGAATCCTAACACAAAAAAAAATTAAAACAAAATTTGAATTAAGATAATAAATTTAAAAAACAAACTAGGAAAAATAACAAAATTAGCTCAAGCATCAATTTCTAGACCTAATTTTAGGAGATCCAATAATCTGATGAAAGAGCATTTTAAGCCACTATCATAATATAGCATGATCAGATCTTCTTTTAGATCTAGACCTCAGTTATTCATGCGAGCATCTATTAAGCTATTTACATAGTTTGTTTTACAACTTCAATATCTTATGAAAATTTGACATTTACCATTGCAGTGTAAATGGATATGTAGCTAGCTCCTTGAATATCCACCAACTATAGAATCAGTTGGAAAAGTAGAGGTTAGTTTGTCATTTTAATGGTGTTCAGCCCCCCCAAAAAAGTGATAAATGTATCGTAGTGCTCAAGGTAAGTAGAATAGCAAGAGGCAAGGCATGGGATGGATTAATTTCATATGGGATATATGTTTGTTTTTGTTCGATATATATAGTTGTATAATAAATTGTAGCGAAAGAGACTGAGTTTTCCTAGAGAAATAATATAGTGTAGCGAGTCATAAATCTAAAAAAGATATAAAAATGCAATTTTATTTAAAAAAATTAAAAAACATTTTAAATATTGAATTTAAAAAATAAATAGATATTATATTTATCACAATTAATTGGGATAAAGATAATAATTATTTATTTTTAAAAGATAGTATTTTAAAAATAAATAAATAAATAAATAAATATTAATCTCACTCTCAAGTTGTGATAAAGATAAAATAAAGAGTATTTATTTAAAATAAATTGTATTTATTAAGTATTTATCAGTATTAAAACTGTACGTAGTTTACATGATTTAAAAAAAAAAATCATCGATATTTAATTAGCTAGTTAATTATTATTTGTTATAGCGTGCCTTTGGCAATGTTTCTAGATGAAAGGATGCTACTTTTCCTTAATAGCTGCAATTTACCATCGATATCTAATTAATTAGTTAACAATCAAGTCCTTTAAATGTTTCCCCTGCCCAATCACTGATGAAAAGGCAAAAACAATTAATCTGAGATTTTTGTTTTTTTTTTTTAATCACAAAGATAATTTTAGCAATAGATTATCATCTCATGTACATATAAATGTATTTTAATTCTTAGTTTGGTAAGAGTTAAAATAACTTGTTTCTTTTATTTATAAAGACATATTTTATTTATTTATTTTACATACATAAATTTATCTTATAATAATTTTTATCAAATTTATTTTTATTTTTTAAAATTTAATCACAACCACAACAAACTGTAACATAAAAATAAATAAATAAATAAATAAACCTCACTAAATCATCACAGTGACAGAATTTATCATATAATAATTTTAATCAAATATATTTTTAAAAAGCTTTATTTTTTTAACCACAACTACAGCAAACTGTAACATAAAAATAAAAATAAAAAAAACTCATTAAATCATCACAGTGACAGGCTTCGTTTTTTCTCACCATAAAGTTGCTTACTGAGGTGGCAAATGACAGTGAGATGAGATGATGTACAAGCTGACTTAAAAATAAGTACGTCAGCTTCTTAATTTTATATTTCATGGGAATCTAATGGTACACAAAAGACAGCAAAAAAGCAACCAGATACAGCCTCTTTTTTTTATTTATCGGTTAAAGACCAGAAATGTATGCAATTCGATTCAACTTGGATTGGATGTGGACAGCAGTTTTGTCTCTTTTTGCAGTTCCAAATCAATATTAATTAGTGTCCTGAATATTCAACCCACGTCTCTAGCTAGCATCGTAGTCATGCACCATTTTGGGACCCCAATTCCTTATGGTCGTCACCGCAGTCTTCGTCGTCATCAGAGATGCGAACAGCCCACCCAGTTTCCATGGTGTCATCCAGGAAATAGAGCATGGCAACCAGGAAGAGGCAAGACGAGAACATGGGAATGGGCCCGAAGATCCACAAAAGGAGTGGGAAAGAGAAATAGAAGGCACGCAGCCCTAACGACCAAAAATAGCTACCCCTGTTGACGGACCTAGCCACATACTCGGTAGTGAGATGCTGTTGATGATGATTAAGGCATATTCTCTCGAATGGCACGTTGATGACGATACTTGCATGGCTATAGTACCTGATGGACTGGACATTCAGCAAGAATGCCGCCAAGAAGCACACCAATATTGAAAAGAACTTGATAGACAACCCTAGATCGCTCCTGTCCCCAATCACAAAGTAGCTAGCCGATTTACCCCCGTGGCTGCTTGTCATGAGGAGGGCAATAAGGGAGCTGAGCATGATGGCTGCTGATGCCAGAACGGTGGATGCCATAATATTGTTTCTCAGTGTCTGCACAGCAAGAACTCCATTCCTGGACACGTCCTGTACCGACATGTATATGTATTTGTGTGTGAAAAAACCCCAATATATGATATAATTAATTAATAAGAAACAGTAAATAAAATAAAAATAATTAAGAAATGAATAGGAAAATTAATATATGTATATATATATATATATAAGACTAGCTACCTCCATCCTGGCTCGCACCCAGAAACGGCGATGGATAGCATTGATGCCAATGAAAGTCTTGGTGGGGTGGTGCTTGATGCGATAGAGAAGCCATATGTGGTATGCCAACATGATAACAAGTCCCGAAGGAACCAATATGTAATCAAGTATTGAATTCTTCTCCATATCCAACTCTTTAAGAATTAGGATAGAAATGGTACGCACTATATTGAAATTAAAAACACATGATACGCCTAATTTCCTCTGATTTTGTTGATGCAGGCTGTGAAGAAGAGAATTAAGAGAGAGATATAAGGAGTGCAAAGAGTAACTTGAGCACAGTGAAGAGAAATAGATGAAAAGGAAGGAGAAATATTGGAGGGATATTTATAGATGAATTAATGAGTCATGAGGGATATTTGTGGGTGTTTTTACTTTCTAACACTGTTGTTCGAAAAACATGGCAAGCTAGCACGGGGTATTTTTCATCTATATTTTAAATTACGTACCTTAGTTGAGAATTAATTGCGGTAATTTAAAACACCACGGTGGGAAATATAGTAATTTGTATTTTTCATCTATATTTTAAATTACTGTAGTTGAGAATTGCGGTAATTTAAAACACCACGGTGGGAAATATAGTATTTTTTATATAAAAAAATTAAATTTTAAACTTTGAAAATTTATAATTTAAATATGCGGATAACTCGGTGAAAACTATGTAAAACCTTAACAAAAAACTTCACCATGAAGAATTAAATAATGAGAAATAAAATAGAAATGATGGTAAATTATAAACTCCTGATCAAATTTTATAATGTTAGTAAAATT
>Ga0325402_1002448_pt1 | contig 16320 bp, 15 predicted proteins | sample PopdelMetagenome_22_FD_207212 | JGI IMG/M metagenome (GOLD analysis project Ga0325402, IMG submission 207212) | Populus deltoides microbial communities from Bellville, Georgia, United States - Xylem-PdKOR-R3 | ecosystem: Host-associated > Plants > Phyllosphere > Stem > Wood/Secondary xylem... | reverse complement strand
CACTTGTTTTGAAATATTATTCACTATTTCCATCATAATATGATTAAAATCAAAGATTATTTTATCATTTCGTTTCTTTATTTTGACATTCAATTTTGAATTAACATCTTCTAATTCCTTAATCATTCCTTTATAAGATTTCTTATTTAAGTTTTGAAATTTTCCTACTTCGTGTTCTAGACTTCTTTCACCATTATCTCTCTCTCGAATTTTTGGCTCTACAGTGTCATGGTAGATCTCTCATTCATTACCACAATCCCTTTATGATGATATTTAATTAATCATTTTTATATTTTGTTTGTTTTTCTTTAATTTCTTCGAAAAGAAGCCTATGTTTTTCTTCAATTATTTTGTTAGCTTCTTCCACCATTTGTTCAAAGAGTGTATATCTCTCTTCTACACTCAAAAACATGCGTTTCTCTTTTTTATTTTCTACTGCTACCCTTGAAATGATTGATTCTATATTTCATTTTCAACAAGAACATCCACCAAATATTTTCTTTCTTCTGGATTTTCTAGTAATTTTGAGACTCCCACTGTAGTTACCAATTATTTCAGGCTCTTTCATGCTTGTCTGAATTAAGAGAACTCTGAATTTCAAAATTATATGCTAAATTTAATGTTAACAATCTGAACTTCAAACACTGTTTTTATAACTTTACACTTGTAGTTCCAGACATATAATAATATTTTAAAAATTTTGTGATATTTTAATATGTAGGGTTCAAACTTATTGGCAAACCTAAGTTTCCATACCAATTATTGAAAATTAAACACACAAGTATTTGAACTTTTCAAGTACTTATTGATTAATCAAACTCTTATAAAAATTATGAATGCATTTGCTTTTATATTTACAGAAAAATTACAACCTCTAACTACCATAATCCAGTAAAAATTCTAACTAAGCCAACAAGGAGAGCTAATTAGTCTAACACAAATCTTTTTTTATTAAGAATTTCATACTTACACTAAAATTTACTAGTCTAACATAAATATTTTTGTAATAGAGAATTTTTACTTACACTAAGATTTTATTTAACAGTTATTATAAGAGAGAATTAGTACTAAAAGAACTATCCTTTACCTTATTATATTATAGATTCTTTCCACCATTTCTATAGGGATGAAAAATGGTTTGCTATCCTTTATTAGATTGAAAATAAAAGAAATTAGTAAAGCATATATTTATAAAAGCATACGTTAAGGGATCGAAGGAATCAACGTCCATTAAAAAAAATCACCCAGAGGAGTCCTTTTATGAGCATCGGGCTTAGCAATCTCAGCCCATATCTGTAGAATTATTTACCAGAGGAATCAATTTGAGTTTTATGGTTGGTTGGTTCAATTGAAAATTCAATGCCTCGATTCTCCATATAAGCAGTGGATTTGATCAAGTTATGCATTGGCTTAATGAATGACAAAAACCTAGAGATCCCAAAGATTCATATTTGTAAAAATCAAATTATGGATCAATTAAACGTATATAAAATGATACCTCATTTTTTATTATTATTTATTTTTAATTCATAGTTATTTAATTATGGATCAAATCATAGTTATTTTTAATTATGGATCAAACGTATATAAAACCTCATTAATCAAATTTTCAAAAATTCAAATCCTTTAACGACCATATTATTTAATAAAGTTTTGCTAGGTGGGCGTGAAACAAATTCAAGTTTTTATTTTAAATGTTGAGAGAAATGAGATTATCCAATTAAAATCTAAAACAACATTAAAATCAGATAAAATTCACTTGCTCATGAACTAAGATGCATGAAAAGAATATATTCAAATAAATTGAAATTAATGATGAATAAACAAAACTCACATGTTTATCATTACAATGTCAGCAATTGCCAAAGCAAATAGAGCACTTTGCTTTTCGAATGTTGCGCCGTCCTGAGAATATCATAATTTTTTCTCTTCTTTTCAAATCGCAGTGTAAGTATAATATATGAAATTAATTTCACACTTATCATTCATTTCAAATAATATTGTTGATATAAATATAAACAGAAGTTAAAGAATGATTTTATTGAATTTTAATTTAAACATTAATTATTACAATTGAAACTCTACTTAAATTAACGCTTGTGAAAGGCAATTGTGAAAGGCTCGATATATACCAATACCCTTCGCAATCCAAATGCCTTGGGTTGTTTGACTCCTGGAAATATATATAAGCTAGATTATCTTTCATGGCAGGGTGCAAAACTAGTAAATCAATAGACGAATCCTCCTTTCTAAAACAAATTAAAGAATACAACCTCTTCCCATGTGTCTGAGGCAAAGGGGTCCAGTGTAGCTCCCATTATGCGTATTTTGCAAAGATGGATATGTGTAGAAAATATGCTTTTATCTACTTTAAATATGGTGAGGTAGGGCAATGTTCTAATGATTGTGGGAGATAAAAATTAGTAAAAATGATTAAAGAGTAGCATGTGTAAGAAACCTTTGAAGACAAGGCCGAGCTATACAAAACTGATAGAGATAATAATAAAAAAAGATATTTACAAGTATGATAATGATAATAAGAAACATTCCTTCATTATTATATTGCTAACATTAAAACTGATAGAGATAATAAAAAAAAAGATATTTACAAGTTCAAATCATTAGTATATGCACTATAAATAATAATATGTTTGATTTGATTAGAGATAATTGTGAAAATATTATTGGTAAATATATTGTTGATATGTTAAATTATCATTAGAAATCATATAAAATTATGCATCTTTTTCCGTTAGAAAATATTATCATGAGATTTATTGGTCCTTTTAAGATGATTTTGACCGACCAGGGTCAAAAATACTCTGAAAAATAGCTGTAGATGGAAGCTAAGTAACCTTCGAAATTGTTCGTTCTTTCTGATGATCATGGATTTATTGGCCTTTTTTTCTTCTTTTTAATTAGTTTTCCTAACTTGGGAGAAAGGATTAATGTTGATAAACGATGCCACCTTCTGCATAAAGGAGATTAGGTCGACACATGTCCAAACAGTATGGCTCCATTAATTAATGTCTCAAAAGCTAACACTTTATGGTACTTTGTAGCAGTCCGTGCACCAACTTCTGCTTGCCTTTTGAGGACAAGTTCACATGCATCTTTACCGAAAGTTAGAGATTAATTATTTACCGAAAATATCATATTAAAGATTACTCGATTACTATTTGTAGAAACTGATGATATTATTACTAGTACGGCTTATCAAATTACAAACAAACTTCTTTCATCAGATTCACCATAACATGTTGCTTGGATCGTTGAACACACAATTACTATAAACTGTCCAAGCGTGGATTTGTCATTATTACTGTTGTCACAGCCTCCACGATCTCAAGAAGATCGCAACCGCTGTATTTACCACTGCAGCAGGCCCGGCCACCACAGCCCCCACCCCCGCAGCCGCAGCCGCAGCAGCAACAGCAGCATAGCTTCGAGTTCTCCTGCGACCATCCTGAAGGAAACACCAAGTATTACCTTTCGAGTGATGCATAAATTTCTAGTCATAAAAACTTTAATCGGCTTAAAGTATTTTCTTGGTTTTAGTGCTTGAGTTTAGAAGTATAGGAACTTCAATTGGTATATAAATTGAAGATGGCATATGATAAACCGAGAATGTTCTAATAAATTGAGTTTACAGTTTTTGTTTTTAGTAAAAAATACATTCAAACAGATATTGTGAATGCAATCAAATTACCAAATGAACATGTAATGTGCCAGAGTAAAATATACCTGAAGGGATCTAGCTCCGGTCACCATAGGCTCTATCTCTTTTATGAAATTCATCCACAATGATTTGCAGTCCTCTGGTTTAAGTAGAGTGGTAGCTTCTGGAGAAACCTGCTCATATTTGATTATTATGTGAAACCAGTTTGACACAGAGACGTGTAAAACTAAATGCATTACATTTGCATACCAATAAGCATGCATAAATATAACTTAACACGCATTCACCAACTGTTACCTCTTCCCATGTGTCCAAGGCAAGGGGGTCCAGTGTAGCTCCCATGAACGTATTTGGCAAAGATGGATCAGGAACAGTTTTATCCATAAGAGAGGAATAGAGTACATTCTCAATCTGATCAGGCATTCCATCGAAGCGGATGGCCGCAATGATTGATAGTATTCTCAAAGACTATAACAAAATAATTGGGAGACATTCAGAGGTAACTCAAAGTTTAACCATAAGCATCCCAGCAGCCATTAGTTAACAAAATGTAGGCAATATTACCGCAGAGAGAGCGTCCCTTTCAATTTTATCGAGGTTTCTTTCCGTAGTCAAATTATACCATGAAATTGAGTTTTCATCATGATTGAAATCCTTTGAAAACCTGGAATAAGCTCCAAAGATTTAATAAAAAAATAAAATTGAAATAAAAGACAGCTACAATGAAGTAATGTACCTATCCTTCATGCGCATCAGAACTCCCCCTGCATCTGCTGCTTCTCTTGCCTTCATCTCCAATAAATTTCTGGCATGCTCCCTCAAATGTTGCGATCTAGTGTCGATTTCAGAACTGTTCAAATTGAAACTAACAGCAGCATCTGAAAACTCTGATACAGCAGCCTCAGTGTTGCCCTCAAAAAGATTTCTTATTGATGCCCATGTATCTCTTTCACCAGATTCCAATAAAGATTCTACTCTTTTGGCAAGCGCATGCGTTATTTGTTTCTATGCAGGAGTAACATAACAAGATTTGATAATTTGATTAAGTAGAGTGACATACGTAGAACCAAGAACGCTAACGGATTGTGATATCAGTGAAGGAAATACCTCGTACTTTGCCATCATTTCTGACAACATATCACAAATAAGTTTTTCGCGGAATTTTGAAGCATTCCACTCACTCTGTTGAATGGCAGCATCTGAAAGAGCACAATATTGAAGGTAACTTGTCAAATCTATGAAACTGAGTTAGTAGATGAAAGATGCTCACCAATCATATGAACACAATTTTAATCATAAAAGGATGAGATATAATAGCAACATCTTAAAAAGTTGTAGTCACTGTGTTACATTTTGTCCACTAAGTTATTTTTTATTCTGTTTATCTCAGCCAATCGCTTTGTTCAATGAAGTATCCATTAAACTAGCATTAATCTTCTTGATGCAGCCGGGTTATACAAACCGAAAGTTCTGAGCATTCAAGTGAAGGTTCTGAGTATTCAAGTGAGGACTTGACACTGCTAGATGAAGATCTAACATAGTCACTATGTAGATGGCTTAACATAAGAGAAAAGACCTAGTTATGGTAGACTAGGTTACCATCTTAAAACTGAGATAACAGAATATTTGACTATTGAATCGAGCTTAAATTTTTTTAGGAGATTCTATAGACAGTATTTCTACAGAAAGCTACTCTACTGCTTATTGAATCGTTGAATTTTTTAGAATTAGGCCCATAAATTACTATTTGGAACAATTTTGATTTTTTCCCCGGATTTTCTAGATTTATCGTTATTGTTTTGGATTTTGTTTTAGTTTTCCTAATGTTTTCTGACAATAGATTGTTTCCTGGTAGATATAGGTTTTCCTAGCTTATACTAAGGACTTGTAAATTTATTGAGAAAGCAGCTAATTTTTAAAGAATAAAATTGTGAAATTAGGATTTATATTTGCGACCCTTTTTGCTCATTAAGATTTTTATGTTTTCTGTGCTATTATTGTTCTATTAACTTTCGCCTGCATCACTTTTAGAGTGAAAATTGTAACAACTTGAGATTTGCACGAGTATAAAATGCAAGTGGTCAACTAAGAAGAGGAGGTGGAGGAACACATCCTGAGAATATTGACTACCTGTATACCTTCATTGATTCTAGTGATAGAGCGGATACAAGATTTTATATCGTTGTATCATGAGAGAATAAAACAAATATTCATGGCTCTTTTGGGAGTTTGATAACTCATGCATATCAGTTAGATATGAAGTTTTTCTTCTGGTTTAAACTATCTCTGCAGTCATATTACTTGCCCATTGAGTGCCGCTAGTTTCCATTACAGGAGCATGCCGAGGAGAAACATAAAAGTTCACAATTCATCAAACAGAAGGCTAAATAGCAGTATCTAAGAAATTTAATCAGACCCTCGAGACAAATGAAAGATTGACAGTTTAACACAGTCAAATGTGTTGATGGTAAAAATACTTGATAACAATAGCATCCAGAGAGTACCTCAACATTATAATCAAGAAAAGAATATAATGATAAAACAATTGAAAGAGGAGTTGCTTTAGAATACTATGAAGTCCGAAAAGAATCCTTTAGTTTTATGCATATAAGAAAACTGTATTGGATTTTAAAAAAAGCAAATAAAAAATAATATGTTCAGTGTTTGGAGTCTAAATACCTTCACATCCTTGATCAAACTCGACCATGCAAGATTGGGAATAGAGATGAATATCACCAATAAACTCTTGTCCTTCATTCTGTGACTGTTCCAGCCTAGTTTTAAAATTTTTAACTGTGTTCGAATACAAATGCATCAACATGGTATCATAGGCATCGCGTACCAACTGCATAATATATTGGCACATTTGAGTTGATCAGTATAAGAAACATATAAATACAAAAACACCCGCACAAAAAAAGAAAAAAAGCTAAAAAATCAACACATTTGACACAACCAGGGAGCTTAAGAACTTAAAAGGAGGAAATATACATGCTAAGGCCTTACCATCAACGCATTTGACAACAACTGTCGCCGTTTTTCATTTCGTACTTCTTGATCAAAATAGACTACCTCCCTGTCATATCTATTGGGAAAAAAAATGCAAAATAAGAGATTCCAAATCAAGTTGAACAAGAAGGAATCATTTACTTCACGAACCAAAGTATAACTATAAATTGATCATAATTCAAAGTTTCCAGTCTTCGTTTTGAGACAGACAAGCATTAGTTAACGGATCAACTGACGGAAGAAGTATTAAAATTGAAGAATGTTGGAACAAAAGTGATGATGTGTGTCCATTTATATGCGCAGCTTGGTAGGGCCATTAGGAGAATATAAACAACCAAGGCTCTCGTATCCTAACCAATGTGGGATAATGACATCATAAAAAACACAACACAACGTGAACACGTCATCATATAGAATTTACACCATGATGTATACTTACTCTGAAAGATAGGTTTCCAAAATAGAACTGACAGCTCCTCCAAACCCTGATACTGGACCAGCTTGAACAGCTTCCTTCATTTTCAACCAATCCTGTAAGAAATAAATTTAGTACTAACTGATATTAAATCAAGTCGGTGAACTTTAAAAGAACGAAATTAGAAAATAGATTCAATAAAGTACCTCATCGAATGTAAAGCATTTGAGCTTCTCATCAGCAATCTCTTCACATCGAACAGTGGCAACCATGACCTGATAAACAAGATGAGAAGTATATTTACATATGAAACCTAATGGTTTATATTTCACAGGAAAATGGCTTTTAATATACCTTGACAGCAGGAAGATCTAAATCCCTGTTGTCTTTTATTATTTTCCAAATCTCTTCTGCACGAAGAGGAAATCCTGAAGCAGGTTCAACTTCCTCCCTGTCACCAACAAGACCTCCTGGATAAATGGAATGGACAAACCGCTGCCTCAGTTGAGCAACCTGTAAATGTCAATGCTATCAGAAAAATGGAGTTACGAATTACAGATACTGGATTTCTCACTTGATACTTACTGTCCTAGTTGCTCTCACATGCACAGATCCATAAAATTATCTTATCACAGGATGTAATGCTCATTTTTTCATTCTTACATGATACACTCCTAATGACTATTAAACACTCTCCAGTCAAAGCTAAGCACCAATGTGCGATGCATGATTAACAAGTTTAACGTGCATAAAAAATAATTATTGGTTAATTATGGACTCCAGAGTTAACTTCTACACTAACCACATGAATTGAAGACGTATTCTCGGAAACGAAACACAGACTGTCACTCCCACCAAACATTTCCTAAGAGACTTGAATGCATTGATGTAGGGTATTTAAGAATATTTGCCCCATAAAGGGTTTTTGGTAAGCTTGGGTTGGAGAATTAGGTTCAGGGTTTGGTATTTATGCAGACTTGGAATTATTTTGTTACCAGTGTGTCTAGAAGAATTTGGAGGTAAAATCAAAGCTGAGACTAGTGCCTAGCGAGAAGAAGGAATAGAGAGTAAGAGAAAGAGAAATCATAGGCACCAGGCTTTCAAAGTAACATAACTCAATTTTATTTTGTAATTCAACTCTAATACAGGAATATGCTGCTGTTCTGTCCCTTCATACAAACGCCAATGATTGTGAATTCCAATTATTTGGTAAGCATATGCAAAGCTACAAATCATTCCAGACATCAATTCTAGAAAACACGCAGCAGCACAATCTAGAAGAACTCAGGACAAAAGTTTTGAGGATTGACAAACTGCTTTCTTAGTGGAAAAGCTACCTGCTCTTTAAATTTCTCCTTTTGGAATTCATAGTAAGGCAAAGCAGTGATCTCCACCTTCATATCAATAATTAGAAGCATATTAAGTTCATGAAACTTGAACAAAAAGGCAACATATGAAGCATATATGCCAATGGAATCAGGAAGGAGATGGAGGTGATTTTTCATACATTAAAAAACTCTCTGAGAGGAGCACTACTGAGAGTCTCAGGCTCAGCAACTGCAGCCCAAATCTGCAGAAATTATGACCTCAGAAAATGCTGGAGAATAAGAAGAGAAATAATTGATCCAGAAAGAGAAATGCATAAACAGAGAATAAGAAGTATAAACAAAAGTACCTTCTCAATATCTTCTAAGAGAGCAGTCTTTAAATATTCAAGTGGAGTCTACATAGACAATCAGAAAAGGGACAGAGATTCAGCGTTGAAGATGCATTCAAAGAATGGAGCGCAAGGTGCATGGAATCTTGTCTCACGAAACTTATGGGCACAAGTCCATACCTTTGAGTGATCACGTAGAACGAACAGTAGTGTTTTTTTGCGGGGCTTGAATAAACGCTTCAAGACCTGAATACAAGAAATAATAGATTATCACATATCAGCATCAAATTATGTTGGGTGCAATACTCAGTGTTACACACTGGGCTAAATGAATGCAGCTAAACAGTTTTGATAAAAAGGAGTAAGTTTGCTGTGTATATGGAATCGGAGGCTCCTTATCTATATTCTATTCATGATGAGAAATTTGTAGATATATATTTCTCCATATATACCTATTACACACTTAAGTTAATGCAAATTGCTTTCAAATGCCAAGTACCTGGAAAACTGTTTTTAAAAGGGGTCTGCTGGCTGCATGTTCCAGACCAATGTCTTTGTACCACCTGCATATGATACTCAACACAAAATCATTTGACAGAAAAAAGTACTGGACTGCCTTACCGACTATGGAAGGCTACATCATGAGTTTTTTTTTTTTGGCTAGGCAGAGTCATACCCAGTTGTGGACATTTATCAAACTTCCCAGGCAGAAAAGGCATTCAAATATTATAATGATGAACATACAAAACTCACATGTTTATCAAAACAACGTCAGCGATTGCCAAGGCAAATAGGGTGCTTTGTTTCTCAAACGCTGTGTCATCCTGAAAAAAGTACACATTCGTAGTGCCAAACTTGTATAAGCATCACACTCGCAGATTGAAGCCATGAAGTAATGCAACCAAAAATAATGAAACCATTCAGTAATCAACGATTTGTATGTCACAGAAGTTGAAAAGAATACAATGTAACCATAAAACCCCTCTCAATTAACAAAGCAAAGCTAAAGTAATAGAAAGATCTATGAGTTACCTCGCCTCTTTGATTGCTGTCGGTTCCCTCGAAATCCATGGCAATCGTAAAAGGGTCAATATCACTACACTTTGCAATCCAAATGCCCTTGGTTGTTTGGCCTCTGAAACGTATATAACTACATTATCTTCCTCTTTCATGTATACAAAGCAACAAGCCAACAAGAACAGTAAAATATACAAATTCTCAACTAAAAATAAAATAAAATCAAACCTTCCACTGTATGCATTCATCTCCTCGAAATTGGTATGGAAGGTCTGATTCATTAGGGTACTTTTCCCTGTTCAAGATTAATTAAGTAAAAAGCTATCACTACCAACTTCATTAAAATCAATGACTATTAAGAAATAATTAATAAATCAACACGAAGTTAAGAAGTTGAACACTTGCTTACCGCTACTCTGTGAGCCAATGATGGCAACAATAGCATAGGAGAGACCGGACTGCGCGAACTCGGTGGCTGTCATGAAGTCTTTGAGTCCATCCACGTTGAACTTGCCATTTCCATCAATCAGCTGCATGCCTTGCTCCATTTTTATTAACGATCTAACTCAACCACAATAACGACAACTCTTGAAGTGTCTTCCCTCCTGTGTTTGTGTCTAACTCAACCACAATAACGACAACTCTTGAAGTGTCTTCCCTCCTGTGTTTGTGTTTCTGGGTTGCCGAGGAATCTTAAAGCAGAAGTAAAGTGGCAAGCACAATCCTATTAAAGTAAGTCTTCATGAGTCTACTTCTACTCGAAGAAGTTGTTTGCTTTTTTGCTTTCGAGTTCCCTCCCCAGCAAGATAATAGTAAACTATAAATTAGTCTCGATCGCTAGTTTTGATCACTAATGAGTTAAATAATCCCTCTAGTTTCAAAAACAAACTAATTAGTTCTTATGTTTTTAAATTCACACACTTAACATGATTTGTTTCATGTTCTTTATCAATTTATTTCATTTTTTATTTTAAGTATCTATTTCAAGAGAAAAAAAAAAGTAGTACGTAGTAGATATTACGAAAAGCTTACAAGGAGAAAAGAAAAAAAACAATTAACAACAACGAATTAAATCAATTATGTTTTCTTCAAAACATTAATAAAAGATTTTTAAAAACAAATCATTATAAAAATAATAAAAATGTTTAAAGTAAGTAAAGTGGTTTGCTTTACTTACTTTAAAAATAATAAAAATAATCACGATAATATGCAAGTAAAGTGGCAGGGACAAAGGATCCAATTAAAGTATTCTACTATAAGTTGTTTGCTTTTTTGCTTTTGAGTTTTTACCCCACTAATAATAATAAAACTCAATTTAGGACTAAACCTATATACTCACTCTCAACTGAGTCCCAAATCCATAAATTAATCAATTTGATCCCAAATGTTTAAATCAATTCGATCCCAAATGTTTAAATCAATTCTCAATCAGGTCTTTCTATTAATGTTCATCAATATTTTTTTCAAATTTTCTTTAATCCATGTAGTTTTAATTGTATAAATTATGCCTATAAGATTAAAACTATTAAAAGAAATTAATTAAACGATACAATTGAGAAATGCAAGAAATATTTTTGATTAATTAAGTTGAAAAAATCTATAAATTGAAAATGTAATTGAGAACAAGTAAATGGATGTACGATTAAATTGATGTTTTCTTTTATTATGTTTATTGGAAATTTGACATGGTTTTTTTCATAAATATAATTTTTTGTTAGTTTTTTTGTGTTAAAAGGGTAACATAACATAGCCAAGTTTAATGTCTTAACTCAGTGCTTTTCTTATATTAGGGGTAAAAAATTTAGTGCTCCTAGTGTTACTTGTAATTGACCCATAATAAAACTTGGGGTAAATTATAATTTATAGTTAGTTTTACTTGTAATTAAACGATAATAACCCTAAATAAAATAAATTATGAAATTTAATTTTAATAAACTCATTATTGAATGATAAAATTGAAAAAAAAAATTCATCTAAAAAGAGAAACAATAAAACAATTTAAGTTTACACATATTAACTCGTAAAACTCATGATTTAGATCATGAAAATAAAATAATTTTATAGAAAATAAATTAAAAAAAATAAGAAAACATAATCCATAATCAACCAAATGCTCAGGATGTTGAATAATGAAATTGAAAAAAATATATCATTTAAAAATAGATAAAAAAAAATTGAGATAACTAAGTTAACTCATTGAACCCATAGTGTAGGTCATAAGACTAATATAACTACCAAAAAAGCAAACCACAACAAATTATAAAAGTTCAATATCAAATAAACCATGTGTTGCATAATGAAGTTAGGGAAAAAACATAGGTTTAGAAAAACTAAAAAATTATTTACATAACAAAATGGTTAGAACAAAATTGGAATGTTTAGGCCGGAATTTGACCAAAAAATCCAGAATAGACCAAGATCCTAAGTGAGATAAAATTTATTCCGAGTTATTTTGTTTTTTTAACTAGTACAAGATATATCAAATATTCAAGATGAAACAAAATAAAATTGACAACCTTTACAAATAATGTTGATTTGTCTGACACAACACTTTTTGGAAGAATATATGAAACATAATGAAATTGGAGTTCTTAAAATTGTCAAAGTGTAAGTGTTAGTTACATCATTATAAAACCTGGATTAGCTTGTGGGTTAACCTAGGTCTCAGACTGGTCCGGGTTAACCAAAAAAACCTCTAAAAAGTTTTTTCAATCAAACTCAGATAACATGTTTGGTTGACTCGGAACCTAGGTGATCTGACCTATTTGGCTCTAGGCCTGGACTATTCATCAAAAAAACCCCTAGAAAATTCATTCAATCAAACTCCAATTACCCATTTGCTCGACCCCATTTCCGGATGACCTAATGAAACCTAGGTGAGATGTAACTATTTATTTTAAATGGCACCATTTTAAATTAGGAATAAAAAAACTCCTCAATCTCAAAACAGGCAATCACCCCGTAGAACACCTAATCCCCTCTCCCTTTCGGCCCCAAGCTTGCTTCTTCATTTTTTTTCCCCTCATAATTGAGGGCCTCAACCTCATCAACACCTCTTGTAATATCTTTTCCTACTCCTAGTTAATTTATCAGTGATGAGAAGTCTTGCCTCAGCCATCCCTCTCTCCCAACAAAGAAAACGAACAACAAGATCAACCGATGGCATTGATATTGTCACACCCGGGATATCGCGACAACTAATTAAAAAATTTCATGGAATTTATTGTATAAAGAACAAATATCTCACATCTCGTTATTTAAAAAAATTTCTAACTACATGAAAAAAATATAAAGGTATGTTTTGCCAAACATACTCTTAGCAAACATAATTTGTGCTAAATGGATCTAAAACCCAGATCCAACCTTTTTTTTTTTTATTGGGCTCCTTTTTTTCGCTTGCTACAGAAGGGGAGTAATTAAAATGCAGCTCTCTGCTCCTCGTCTTGGTCTTTACGTTTTGCTTTCTCCAGACCCAGTCCTCTCCTCCCTTCCTCTCTTTTCTTTTTATTTTCTTTCTGGCTTTTATCTCTGTATCGTCTCTGTTTTTTTTTTTATTCTCTCTCTCTCTCGGTCTCTTTCTCTTGCGTTTTTTTCTTTTCCTTTTTCCTCTGGTTGATGGGATTAACTAGGTGAGGGGAAGTTGAAGTCCCCTGTTCCTCTCGAGCCATCTCTGTTTTTGGTTCTGCCTCCCTTGTTCTCCTGGTCTCCTCTCGTCTGGTTCTCCCCCCTGCTTTTTATAGGGCTGGACTTCTGGTGGTTCATCTGCCGCCGTCTCTTCCCTTTCAGGATGAGGATAAGCGTGGCTTGGGGTGTTGGTGTTCTGCCCGGACTCGGACACCAACATTCCCGCCGCGGCTGGACTGTTGGTGGTGGATTTTGACCCAGACTCTGGCTGTGTATTTGGAGGGGCAGCATGATTGGCTTGGGACACTTGGTAGACCACATCGGTCCGCGTTTGCTACGTTTGAGCCGCCCGTCATGGGTGGCATTTTGAATTTTTTTCTCACAGGCAGTTTCCTCTGTTCGCAGAGAAAAAGACGAGGAATGGTAATGAAACGGCGCCGTTTCTAGGCTGGGCGGCTCCTTTTCCATCTGGTCCTCGAAGTTGACTTGTTTTAATCAAGCCCCTGGTTCGAATTGTAATTAGACCCCTGGATTTCGGCGCCTAGTCACTTTGGTCCCTGGAATTTAATCTATTGCAATTTTAACTCAAATTGACCCTGAACTTTGATATTTATTCAATTAAACCCCTGATTGCATTAATTAACTAAATCAAAGTTTAATTATATCCCAAAACTTATCAATTCTTTCAATTTCTACCAAAATTGACTTTCAAACTTAATCTCATTCTGATTAGTCCTTAAGACTTTCAATTTGTGTTGACTTGAAACAAACTTCAAATTATTTTTCATTTATTTTTATTTTTTTAGTGAATTTGTGGTGTTAAAAATTAAATTATGACAAATATCTTTACAAATATATTATCCACTTGTTTGAGGGGCTTAAAAGTTGGTGGTTGGGTTTGTAGTACCAAGTCTTCTAGTTATGGACGCATGGTTGCGGAAAAGTAAAAGAGAACACAAGGAAAAAATATTGGTTATGTTATGCTTTCACCATTTACCTCTTACAAAATTCAGGTAATTTATTGAACATTGATTTTAGGTTATTTATTGAACATTGCTTTATTGTAATTGATTATGCAATACTAATTCTCTGAAATCTTTATTGTTGAAGCAATTATGGTGGTGTTTTTAAAAGCTCTTGGAGTTTATAACTATTGGGAATTTGTTTTAATTAAATAAATTATAGGTGAATGATGAATTAATCTTGTATAACTATTTTTACATTGTGGTTTGCTATCCTTTACTACTAGGATGTTGAAATTGTTTTTTTAGCTTCATTGAGGAAAAAAATAGAATTACACATATCAGTAAATTATTATGAATCACATGAAATAAAAAAATAGTCTGCAATAAAATAAATCACAAAACATAGTTTCTTGTACAGTAAACATGGCCAAATACATATGGCATACGAATCATAAAATATATTATTCATTGTCACAGTCGTCAACGGTGTCATCGGCACAATCATCTACAAGGTCATCGGCACTATCATTGGCATTCTCGATATTGTTATCAACTAGGTCATTATCATCGGCATGGTCATCAAAAGTGTCACCTTCAAGGTCATCGTCAAGGTCATCAAAAGTGTCACCTTCAAGCTCACCGGCACTGTCATTAGCGGTGTCACTAGCATTCTGGAAATCGGAACTCTTATCGACAGTTTCACCCTCAAGGTCATCGACAATGTCATTGGCCCTGTTACAGGTATTCTCGTTGGCATTGAAATTGTCCAGCTTCAGCATGTGTCTCTTGATTATCTTTCTGACCATTATTGTCGTCACGTCCCCTGCTTTCTTTGCCGCAACTGCATCCCAATCCCCTATGAATGCTGCCGCTGCAACTCCTGCCCCTGCCATGCCACCTATTCCCAGCGCTACGCCTCTCACAGCCTTTGCCTTTAATGTATTGTAAAGCTTATGAAGAAAACACCATGTGTGCTATGTGATTATTGAGTAGAATATTAATCCAATACATGTACATATAAGAAACTTTAATTGATGCAAATATATATTACATGAATCGTCAATAGTCGATGATTGTTTGGAATTCTAGAACGTGAAAAGAGCTTTCCCTGACTAGTACGGATTTTAATACAAGGAAATTACCTTATGAAATCGGGTTTTCGTTTTGAATTTCATTTTCTCATTGTCAAAAAGAAGAGTTTCCCTGACTGCTGAAGCATCCCATTCCTTACTTATGGAGACATCTGATATAGAGAAAGCCATTAATATATAGGGAATTGAATAAAATGACATGCCTGTTAGAAATTAATTTTAAATTTAGTGATTTTTTTTTAAATTTAATTCAGATTTAACCCAACCAATTTCAGCATTTTATATCGATAGCAGCCCATGTATATATGCGAGCATCATTTATGAGTCTAGTCTTTCGTCCAGGTTTGAAACTCCTTAGCAAATCATACTTTCAAAGTGAAGGATTATAAACTATGAAGTTTATGATTTCAAAGGTTGAGTTAATGTAGTACGTTAGCAATTTAAGTAGACTCTTTATTATCAAACGAAATAATAAACAGATAATTATTGCATGCTATCCATAGTTAACATTGCATTACCTTTACATCCCTTTTCAAATTGGTGCATGGCGTCCTTAACAATATGATCAATGGAAGCCTCAAACCCATCTCTAGATGCCTCCTTCACCCTCTTTACCAACCTGTTCCTAAAACTTTTAAGTGCGCTATAATGGAGATGACGCAGCATGTCAACATAAGCTGGGTGTAGAACCTACATAACAGACCAGAAACTTGATCACCAGGAACGACTGATGACTGGTGTTGGGAAAACTAGGGACAACTAACCGGATCAATTCAGCGGAATACAATTCACAATTCACAAGTCCCAATCCTTTTTCCCTCTTTGTGCAGTAAAAAACAGAATCAAACAATGAACAAATATAA
>Ga0325402_1002443_pt1 | contig 16330 bp, 14 predicted proteins | sample PopdelMetagenome_22_FD_207212 | JGI IMG/M metagenome (GOLD analysis project Ga0325402, IMG submission 207212) | Populus deltoides microbial communities from Bellville, Georgia, United States - Xylem-PdKOR-R3 | ecosystem: Host-associated > Plants > Phyllosphere > Stem > Wood/Secondary xylem... | reverse complement strand
TATTTTTTTTTCTCTCTCTCTCTCTCTCTCTATATATATATATATATATATATATATATATATATATAGAGACATAACCTATATGAAAATGTAAGTTTTCATTGTTTAAAGAATATAGTTCTCTCTTTCTCTTCTCCCTTCTTAGACTCTATGTATTAACTTGATAAGATTTACAAAGACGTTCATATTGTGGAATATCACTTTGGTTCTAGTAATTGAAGTGACACTAAAGTAATTGATTCAGGGACAAAAAAGTAAATTCTCACGTCACAAGTAAGTTTCCTTTGAATTCTACATTGGTATTAGAGCCATGGTTTTAATATCTTTTTTTTTTTTGCAATACATATGTTACTACATATACGTTAGTTGTACATTCTATGTTGAAAGAATGCTTCCGTTGAGTCTTGGATTTACAAAACTTTATTTGATGTATTGTCATTCAAATTTAATAAAGTGTATTGGAGAATGAATAATTATAATTTGGTTAGGATTTTGTCTTTGCTATCATTAATTAGAAAAACCCTTCTATCAAATAAATAATAGTTGTGTAACTGCCATTTATTAATTAATTAAAAAAACATGAGAACACATATAGATTTAGCAGTTGAGAAAAAAAATATATGTGAGATGTAATTAATATTGATTAATCATGGTGCAAATTTAGCTTTTAACAAAAACAAAAAAAAATGATACATGCCTTAATTAAATATTGATTATAATATTTATGTTCTTTTGGAATATTTTTGATGTAGTGAATATACAACAACAAATTGATCATTTATTAGGTTATAATATTAATCTTGTTTACAAAATTCAAGAGCACATTGATTATATGTATCATTGGATGAGTAGACTGGCTATGAGTGGTGTTTATGAATTCTATATGGAACATCAAATGTTAATTGTCCTCAATTCTCTGCCTGAGGAATGGATATTGGTGCGACTATCATTGACATAGAGGTTAGAATCCTTAGATTTCAATAATCTTGTTGATGAAATGCTGTTTAAGAGGGAATGTCAGTATACTGAAAAAGGTATACGATAAACTGGAAGAAGTGCAGGTCGTTTGGATGCTGCTGCTAAATTGATTCCATGGTTAGAGCAGAATCAACTTTGAGGAGATGAATTTGATGAAGTAGATGATGTAATTGGAGACCCTCCTTATGTACCTATAATAAAAAAATAATTCTGAAATTTATTATTCTTAATTTTATATTATTTATTTTAGTATTTTTTTTGTTAAGATAATTGATTGTTTATTTTGAACTGTATATTTTTTGTAATTTAAGTTTTAATTACATTATATGCATGTATATGAAAATATCTGTAATTTGATCAGTGAGAGTTGTTAGTTGAAACTAATAACTATAATTTTGCACTCATTTAAATTTCCAATGATAATTAGACCATACAAATAGAAATTAATTAAGTGTTTAACATTATTTTCATTTCTATTGTATGCGTTAGATTATTATTTGTTTAATTTAGAATGGAGTGACAATAAATGTCATTTAAATTGTACTAGATACTAATATTTGTAATTGGTGTCAATAACGCTTAATATGGCTGCATCTAAGAGTATTATTGCTGATTTGAACCATGTAGACAAACTAAGTGAAAAGAATTATGATATTTGACATCATAAGATTGAGTATCTCCTAGAAGAGCAAGAAATAATGGAAAATCACACATCTGATGGCTGAAACTAAGCAAGGAAACACTGCTCAACACAGGCTTGATATGTAAGCATATCAAACCTATAAGTGCAAGGATCATGTAGCTCGCATTTTGAGTAGCATAAGAAATGATATAATACTGCATTTTGAAAGGCATCGTTCAACCTAATTAGTTTGGGGCGCAGTAAAGATTCAGTATGGTGGAACTTCAACTACTAGACTTCGTCAGTTAACCCTTAAATTTGATGGTTATAAGAAGTGCCAAAATCAAATGATGACGCAACATCTTACAGTCATGTCTAACATGATCAGTGAATTAAAGGATACTGGATATGAGATGATTGATGAACAACAACTCCAAGCTGTTATCCACTATTTGCTAAGCAATTGAGAACACATGCTTATTAACCTTACCCACAATGACAACATCAAGACATTTGATGATATTGCTCGTCATGTCGAGCTTAAAGAAGATCAACTTCACACTTAAAAGCCTATAAACGAGGCTTTCATATAAGATATGAGCAGCATATGACTCTAAATATAAAAGGAGTAAGGGTAAGGGTCCTAAATATGGCAAGAGAGGAATAAAGTAAGTAGTAGTGGACATAAACGCAAGCGTGGGAAACATGACGGTAAGAGAGGCTAGAATACGAATTATTTCAATTGTGGTAAACCTGATCTCTTTGCTCATGATTGCACTGAGCAAAGATAATGTTTAACCACACTCATCCCTCTAACTTATACGTTAGCAGTTGTTTAATGCTTGTTGAATCTATTCCTTTTTGAACTATAGACTTAGGAGCAACCGACCATATAACAAGGGATCAAACAACTTTTATGGAATTTTATCTTCATGATGTACTTTATGCTCCATAAGTTCGATGAAATCTTGTGTCTATTCTTGCTTTACTATATTAGGCTTTTCTATTGTGTTTGTTGGTTATTGTGTGGAAATATATCTGGATAATATTTTTATGGTTCTGGTTTTGTATTAAATGGTTTTGTGGTGTTAGACACCGTTAATGTATCTATTAATGATGATGCTTCTATTTATGTTGTTCAAAATTCCAGCACTACTAATAATAGTGATATTATAATTTGATATGCTAGATTAGGACACATTGGGCAAGACTGATTACATAGATTGACAAGAGCTGGTCTTTTAGGATCACTTACCAAAAAGAAATTGCCTGTATATGAGTATTGCCTTGCTGGAAAAGCAATTAGATTACCATTTAGCAAAGCTAAAAGAGCCAGTAGTCCATTACAACTTATTCATTTAGACATTTGTGGCCTAATGAATATGAGGGCAAGACATGGAGAAAATTATTTCATCACATTTATAGATGATTTCACACTATTTGATCATGTTTAATTGATCTCACATAAGTCCAAAACATTGGATTGCTTCATTCAATACACCAATCTGGTGGAAAATAAACTAAACACCAAGATCATAGCTTTAAGAACTGATCGAGGACGTGAATACCTATCCAAACAATTTAAAACTTTTTATGATGAAAATGGTATAGCTAGACAACTAACTATTCCTTATACTCCACAACAAAATGGTATAGCAGAAAGCGAAGCTGTAGTGAGAGAAGCTCTTGGGTAGAGAAAGAAGGTTCCTCTTCACTGTGGCAACGTTTCCTCTCTCGGTCGACGCCTTTCGTTTCTTTCTTCTAGTATTTCAGAAGAGACGACTGTCGTCTCTCTCTGTTTTGTTCTCTTACCGAATTATTCTAGGTTCCTATGACGAAATCAAAGAATAAAACTTTGTTGCTTGATTTTGCTCAGCAAGATTGTTCCTTGCAATCTTCTCGACCTTTGGCTGGTTCCTGTTGCGATGTCGCAGTCGCACAAATTAATTACCCTAGCTTCAATAAACAACACATAATATAGTATAGAGCAAGCAAGGGGTTGATCCCACGAGGAAGGTTCAAGTCAGATTTTTATGCTAGATGATATGCAACTTGGGTTTTTTTGAAGTTATCTATGCTATGCAATAGTAAACAGAATGAAACAATCAATGCTAAATCAAAGAAAACCGAAATTTATCAAGAAAAACAAACCTGATCGCAAGTAAACGTTCACCTACAGAAATCAGAACTGATTATGGAAATGAAACATCAATTTATACTCTGAATACTTATATTTTCTTATGTAAATTAGTTAACAGATCCGCTGTATAACTAATCTTAACTATCAAACAACCACAGTGTCTGCACTAGTAATTAAATTCAATGGTAGCCTTAAGAACTAGATGAGTTGATTAATCTAGACAACATAACTGTCCACAGTCCATGTTTGATTTGATCAATCGAATGTTCTTCCTAAGATTATTAATCTGGATCTGCCACAATTATTAATCTCATTTGCTTCACAAGTTTATATACCACAACTCCGGTTTGATAGCAAACTTAGCAATAAATTGTTCACAATAATAACTTAGAGTCCGCTTTAGCAATTAAAATAAACAATCATAGGAAATAAGTATAGGAGAACAAACATACCCATTCATCATATAAATTGAAAAGAAAAGGTAAAATAAATCTCACAGTTCTTGAAATCTGAAGGTTTCTGTGTCCTTGCAACTAAGAAAAAAAGTTTAGCCTTGCATATGTCTTAAACAATTAATAAAAAAGAAAGAAGAAAGCATGATTTCGGGTTCTGTTAGAGAAAGGTGCGTTTTTTCTCTCTTGGCTGGCCGTCCCCTCTTTCCCTTCTCTCTTTATTTTTATATCCTAAGAAGCCCTAATCCCTTTTCTACAAAATAGTCATTTCCTAAGTAGACAATTTACATTTAAGTATTTCAATAACTATTTTCTTAAAAAAAAAGAAATAGTCTTGCATAAAATCTTCAAGCTTTGAATTTTGACTTACAGGAGCCAAATTGCCAAAATAAAGATTTGGAAGTCGGTTTGGATACTTTAGGACATAATTTGGGCTTGTTTCTTCACAAAACTTGTATGCTTGCAGAATTCATGTGTCATCTTAGAAAATCATATCTCTCTCATATGAGCTCGTTTTCTACTAAAAATTGGTAGGTTGAGTCTTCAAGTCAGGAATCCAACAAAATTGAGTTTGCATCAAATGAACTTCTATAACTCAAGATATTCAAATCAGAATAGCCAAAGGTCAACACTGGCAAAATACGAGATTTGACTTTGAAGGCTGCGATCTCTATGCTTTTTTATTTTTATTTTTCTTGCCATATATGTTCAGAAAGTTATGGATGTTAGCTTTCTAATGCCACTGGAATCACTTCATTTCTACTTCTAGAGCTCAAGCTCTGCACAAAACATCAATCAGAGGTCAAATATACCAATTATCTCCAAGTTACTTCTTTTTGAGTCTTACATCCAAAACTGCCTTTAAAATATAAAACAAAGAATATCAAGGCATTTTATATATAAAAAATATGCAAAATACTAGGTAAATATGGGTAAAACTATCAAATAATATGGTTGCATCAATTCCCCCCGTGGTGTTAGGGCTCAGAATCGGGGCAAATCTCTTGCCATGCAGGATAAGCTGGCTCCTGCCCTAGCATCACCCACCCTAGCTCCTTCTAGTGTTGGCTTTGAAGGGGTTGGCTAAACCTCCCGACCATCGTTTGGTTCTTCTCGTGGTATTACGGTTTAGAATCAAGGCAAATTCCTTAACATGCAGGATAAGCAAGCTCCTATTCTAGCATCACCTTCTCGTACACCTTGTTTTGGGCTTGATGAGGTTGGTCCTGATGCTGTACAGTCAGGTCATCCTTCTGGTGCTACTCTATCTGGGTCTGGTTTCATGAGTCTTAACCTAGTGTCTGTTGAAACCTGTTCAGATGCTGAAGCTGATTCTTCCCTTCCCTCTAGCACTAGTTGTGGGCATTCCCCTGACCCTAAACAGAGTGCCTTAGTTCCTCAACCTTTTGGGTTTCCTCTTTCATCTGGTGTTGATTCTCCATGCATTCCTCTTCCTATAAAAGATGCTTCTGGAAGTGCCCTTTATGGTGAACATGGTCGAGCTTCTGTTGACCCCCCACCAGGTACATGTAAACCATATGTTGATGCTTGGGGTGAGACTTCGTCTCTAGTTCATTAACCTGATTTTAACTATATTGTATCTTGTCCCCTGCTAGATGATGATTTAGGTAGCAACAAGGATTTGTGGAAATAATGCATTATTGGTTATGTTAATGGGAAATTTCTTGGATCTACTGCTTTGAACAACCTCATTTCCAGTTCCTGGAAATTAGCTAAGCTAACTATGTATGATTCTGGATGGCTAATTTACACATTCTCTTCTGAAGCTGATAAGCTTGTAGTTCTAAGTGGTAGTCCTGATTATGTTTTTGGACGACCTCTGGTCTTGAAGTCTATGCCCGAATACTTTGATTTTGCTGCTACTGATATGTCCAGGGTGCCGGTTTGGGTCAAATTCCCTAATCTCCCTCTTAAGTGTTGGTCTCCAACTTGTTTGTCTAAGATTGCTAGTGTGATTGGTAAACCTATTCATTGTGATATGCTCACCACTTCTATGTCTAGGTTGTCTTATGCTAGAGTGCTCATAGAGGTGGATTTGCTTGTTGAACTACCTAATTCCATCAATATTGTTTTGCCTAATGGAATGCCTTTGTTGAAATTAGTTGTATATAAGACCAACCCTCGGTTTTACAAGCATTGTCGGGTCCTTGGTCATATTGATTCTATATGCACCAGAGTTGGGGTAATAAGCGAAAGAAGCACACTTATGTAGCTTCCACTCTTATGAAGCTTTATTGGAGTTCTGGTTGTTCTAGCTCAATCCCTTCTGCAGAGACAGTTATTGTGGAACAACAGTAGGTTTGTAATGGCAAGTCTCTTGGTGAGCCATGTATGGACCCTATGTGTAATAGCCCGACTTTTCAAGCCCAAAACAACAATAATTTTTTTTTTGTACTTGACACACATCGTGTTGGAAATCGGCGAACCTGTTCCCTCACATCATCAAGATACAATCCATACATCAACAACAATTAACATTTCATTTAAAAGTGATTCTTACATAAACACATAATATTATGTTTGCATAATTAGAAGTTCATGTTAAAAATATACATGCATAGACCTGAGTTTGTATTCTATCCTATAACTAGTCATCACGAATTTAAACAAAAAGGATCTAATAATAGTTCTACATTCAGTGCATTGATTCATATAAAATACATCATGATTTAGAATGCAACTACATGATTCCTTGCAAAAGTAGGTTCCCATGTATTGGTTTTCCTAGGCACCTTGTTGTGTGATGTCCCTGTTGCAGTACAAAAACATTTACAAGAATACAATACTCAATAATAATGATAAGAAACGGTCTGACAGTTTAATGAAGCATTAACATTGTCTCATGTTTGAAGCGTGACACTTGTAGTTCCTTCATGTTTCTAGTATAAACAACTTGTAGTGCATATAGATGCACCAATTCTTGCAATAAGTCATAATCTTAATTCTGGCCATCCTCTCAAGGCATCATTTATGGAGGTTAACCGTTCACTCACCCCGGCCATCCACTTCGAATGCCATCAGCCAAAACTAATTAACCGTTTGTCTCGGTCATCCCTTCGGATGCCATTAGCCGAAGCTAATCATTCATTTGTTTCGGTCATCATTCGGATGCCATTAGCCAAAGCTAATCATTCATTTGTTTCGGTCATCCATTCGGATGCTATTAGCCAAAGCTAATCAATCGTTTGTCCCGGTCATCCATTTGGATGCTATTAGCCGAAGCTAATCATCCACTTGTCAACATTTAAACATTTGGCAATCTAATATCTGAATTAACACAATACGGTAACATTCATGATAAGGTATTTCATTGTTCAAGGTCATCTCTTCATATGCCATTAGCCAAAGCTAATCAATCATTTGTCAATATTTAAGCATTTGACAATTTGATATCTGAATTAACACAATACGGTAATATTCATGATAAGGTATTTCTTTATTCAACGTTATTAAAAAGGAAGGTGAAAGTCACCTACCTGCAATAGAAGCTCTACTCGTGCTCCCCTGTTGCTGCTGTTGCACCATACCGGTGGTCCCTCCTGCAGTCTAAGGCTCATCTCATAAATTTTCCTCATTCAAGGTTATGTTTTATAATAATCATATCAATAACTAATAGATCTTTCTTTCAATCATTTATTTCTTTATACTTTATGTTTTTCTCATTACACCCATTAATTTTGTCATCCTTTATCCAACCATAGTTATCATTCATTTCTTTATATTTGAACTATTATTGTCCGATCTCTTCTCAGATTTTTAACTATATCTAGAGTTATAAAACTCCATTTCAGGCGAGTTTGGTTTCCTTGGAAAGCTAAGACACGAAGCTACAAGTTCTATGAGAAAAGAGAACCTAGATCTGCCTCTAAGATAGTAAAAAATAATCATCAAGAAACATTGGACTGTTACTGTCTTGATATCGAACTGTTATTGTCCGACCCCTCCTTAGATTTTTAACTATATCTAGAGTTATAGAACTCCATTTCAGGTGAGATTGGTCTCGTTGGAAAGTTAAAACACGAGGCTACAAGTTCTATGAGCAAGAAGAACCCAGTTCTGCCTTTAAGACAATCAAAATTGCTAATCAATTAATCAGTCCTACTGCCTTACAGAGTCAGTGATGACCCAGTCTCGGTTGGTAACCCATAACTGGAGTTCTACAGCTCCAAATTAAGCAAGACCAACTTCTTTAGTTAGCTAACATCCAAGACCACAATTACTATGAAGAAACTTGATCCTAATTCCCTCGTCCTCCTATTCAAATTCTCTCTAAAAGTCAGGAGACGAATCTGTCCAGATTCATCAACCTTTCCATTTACACACAACATTTACAATTTAACTTTTTCTCTTCTATCTCAACCCCTAGCCATATCACATACTGTTTAAGAGTGTCAAAAAATATCTTTTTAAGAGCTAATTTATCTTATTTATTTCAAGCTTCAACCTTTAAAGCATAATTGACCGAAAGTATGGCTTTAAGGAACCAAGAGTTCCTTCACTATTTTCATGCTAATTTCATTAAATTCACACAAAACCAATTTTGACAATAGTTTCAATCAACCATAAATAACAAACAAATAGTATTCCAAACAATCCATATGGTCAAGTTATAATGCATTATTACGAGTATAACATATCCAAATATCAACTTCATCAAATGGTGAAATTTCCAGAAATATGGGTTTAACCGAACTGACCTCAAACTTGCAGTCCTACTATGCGAGATGCACAATTTCTATACCGAGTGTTTGTTTTTGATCTCCATCATTCAGAATCTAGAAAGCATCAGTAAGAACAACATATCCAAATTATAGCCTGATCCGACGGTAGCTGAAGGATAAAACAGTCGGCGACAAAGACTGTCCAGAAGTGTATTTTCACAGAAATTGTCCTCCCATGATATCTCTCAAATGGGGTCTGAAATAGAAGATCCCTCCGGTGAAACTATACACGACATGGAAGAGAACAACATAACTCAATATCGTTATAATCCAACGGTGGAAGGTGGAGTTATAGCTATCGGATTTTATGCAATCAATATGTCTTCTCTCCAGCCCCTCTCTAAACTCTCTTTTGAGATTGCTAGTCACTCCAAGAGAAAAATAAAATGATATTTATAGTGCTATCATCTTGTTAATTGCACATTTATCCCCACCCCTTCTGTTATTTGAATATTGACCTCTCTTGGACTTATGTATTCATTTTGTTCCCACAAATGTTTTTCTTTTCAAAAATTTAGTAATATTCACTTTCATTTCATTTATTTTTTAATTTTTATCTTGATTTAGGTTTCTTAATTTTATTTAACCCATTTTACTATTTGTTAAATTTCTCATAATTTAATAACCTAGAAAAATTATAACCGGGGATTTACACTATGTGTGCTGAAGTGGCAGCTGTGGTTGATAGTTGGGCTAAAATCCCTGGCCGTAAGAAAGACAAACTCACTGAAGTTGGTCAAGCATTACCTGCCCCCTTACACTGTGCCTTGTGCTCCTTCGAATATAGTGCATGTTATTGATGATTCTTTGCAGGATGTGGTTATAGATTAATGATAATATATGGTAGTATTTATCTATGACATATTAATGTATTCTAGCTCTTATATGGAACATGAGCAACATCTGAAGAATGTATAACAAATTTTGAGGGAGAATAAACTATATGCGAAACTGGAAAAATGTGAGTTTTAGCTAAAATAAGTATTTTTGGGGCATGTTATCACAGCAGAAAGAATGTTGGTGGATCAAAGAAAGGTGGATACTTTTTTGAAAGGGGAAAGACTTGCCAATATGACAAAAATCCAGAGTTTTTTGGGTCTCACGGGATATTATAAGAGATTTATTGAGGGTTTTTCTACAATAGCATCATCCTTGACCAAGTTAACTTGTAAAAAAGTAAGGCTTGTTTGGTCGAAAGAATATGAGGAGAGCTTCCAAGAATTGAAGAAAAGACTCACTTCTGCTACGGTGTTGGCCTTTCCTTCGGGGACAAAAGGATTTGTTGTGTATAATGATGGTTTTAAGAAAGGTCTGGGATGTGTATTGATGCAACATTGACGAGTAATTGCTTATGCCTCAAGGTAGCTAAAGCTATACGAAGTAAATTATCTAGTACATGATTTAGAACTTGTAGCGATGGTGTTTGCCTTATGGGTATGGAGGCATTATCTATACGGGCCACAGGTCCAAATCTTTACTGACCATAAGAGTTTGATGTATTTGATGTCGTAAATATGCGACAAAGAAGATGAATGGAGTTGATAAAGGACTATGATTGTGTGATTGACTATCATCCTAGTAAGGCTAATGTAGTAGTAGATTCTTTTAGCCGAAAAGGAAAGACGGTGGTAAATGATGTAGAGGTTAGGGAACAAAGAAATTTAGTAGAATTGAAGAAATGGGTTTACGACTAAATGTAGGGCTTGAGGGATCACTGTTAGCTTAGATTAAAATCTAATATGTACTTCGAGACAAGGTCCTAGAGGCTCAACAGGGGATGAAGAAATAAGGAATATCAAGGAAAAGGTGAATCAGGGCATGAAAATACCTTTTCAAATCTCACCAAAGGGGTTAGTGACAATAGGCAAGCAGATTTAGTACAAATCTCAACCACTGTACCAAGAATTCTTTGATGTATTTTCTTTTTCTCCAAAAACTATGCATGATCTCATGTTTTCACAAGGATTTTTAGAAAATCAAAATTTTAGTACAAAACAAAAATCAAATTGGTGCTTGTTTTAAATAGACGAGTTCTGGAAAAATGGACATGTTAGGGCCGGCCATGAAGGTGGTTCAAGGAAAATTAATTGATTGATGTCAAATGCTTGTGGAGTGTAATTGGTTGTATGTAAATGTGATGAGGATGATGAAAGAACAATTGTTAGCATTATTCATTAATTAGAATTGTTACTACTTTCGTAGCATAAAGTGCAAAGGTGGATAATAGATTAATTTTACAAACATTTAAAAGGAAATCCACCTCCACCAAGGATGGAGGTTTTGGCCAACCTCCCTTAAAAGACTTAAAATTGATGGTTTGAATGAGATATGACATCGAGTAAAGCTGTTTGGATGTCAAAGGAAATGATTCATTAATGAAAAAGTAAGGAAATTAAAGAAACTTTTGGTGTTCTTTCTTGGGCATGTGTCGGCCAAAGAGAAATTAGAGGAATGAAAGTGAATGGCTTAGGGACCTCCACATGTATAAAGTAGCACTAATAGAAAGACTTAATGAAAAGGTGAGGACTAAATTACGTGAAAAATGAGAAGTAGGGACAAGTAAGTCATGTATAAATAATGACCTTGCTCATAAATGAAAAGGTCCCATAAGCTGGACAGTTTTGTTATCTAATTTCCAATTGAGGGTACGACTTGAAGATGATGAAATTTAAGGTAGGGTTCTTCATAGAAGTTGTACTTAGAGATATTACTTTCACATAGAACTGACAATGCTGAAATCGAAGTGGTATAGCTCCATATATCATCCAAAAACTGAAGGAAGGTCAAACTAGCATAAATGTGGACAGATTTTAATGCTACTCTAATTGTTTAATATGAACCTTGAATGATATAATTTGGAGTTCGTTCCTTTACAAAAGCTGCAGGTATGGATGTTATATTTCACAAAAATTTGATCTTGATAAATTTAGAGTTTTATAACTCCAGATATGACCTAAGAACTAATGAAGGGTCGGATTTAATCTTGTTTGACAGATTTCATTGATTAGGATAACGGATAACTTTGGGTATGTTAAGGGCAGAAATAGGTTTCCTACCCTTAAATAAAGTTGTATATTAGTGTCTTAGGTTTCAAAAGAACCAAGCTATGTCCAAAACCGAGATCTATAACTTTACTTGTAAGCAAAATTCTAAACAATGTTCTTGAGTAACAAAAGTGGAATTAGAAAGTGTAATGTGTCATAACCCAATTCCGGGTTATTTCCAAAAAATTTATTTATTTATTTATTTTCAAAATAAAAATTAAAAAATAAAATAAAAGCCTGGTAACGTGGAGAAAGCAGGCCGGGAAATCAAGCTGCAATTTTTGGAGGAAATTTAAGGCCTAATTGTACCCCATTATGACAAAAAATGGAGACAAAATGCAAATTCAAGGTTAAATTAAATGATTATTAGACGAATTTGCATAAAAATTAAGTTCAATAATATAATTAAATTTTTAATAGGCCAATTTGATTTAATCATGGGCCAAATTAAATTTTAATTATGTTTAAGAATTAATTTGGGTCCAATTGAAGGATTTAATTAAGTGCAAGGACTTAATTATACTTTAAATGAGTCAAATTAATTTTATTTGAGACTTAATTGGTGAAAAATTAAGTTTGGGAGCCTAATTTAGACTTAATTAAGGACATTGAAATTTTAAGAGACCAAATTTAATTTTTACCAAGTTAATTGATTGAAATCAAGGGCCAAATTGCAAGAAAATTGAAGTTTTTGGGTCAATTAGGGGCTGGATTGAAGAAATTTGCAGCCAAGGACCAATCTGCAAAAAGCGCCACAATTGAGGGGCTTAATTGACAAAAACCGGGGGTGAAATTGAAGAAATTGAAAGTTTGATGGTCAATTAGGGGTTAAATTGAATAAATTCGAGACCAAAAACCATATTGCAAAATGCGGTAACTTCAGGGTTCCAATTAAAGGTCATCAGGGGCTTAATTGCAAACGTTTAGGGTCAATTAAGGGTTCAATTAAAAGCAATTGAAAGAGGAAGGACTGAAATGAACTTTGGCCAAAACAAATCCTGAACACTATTCATTATCTTCTTCTTTTTTCCCGGAAAAAACTGGTTCAGTCACCTCCTTTGCAGGTGCATTTAATGCACCTAACGTCCACCAAATTTGTCAAAACTTGCACGAAACTGATCACCAGACATCCCTATACGTCGGGGTATGGTCTTCACTAGCTCACTGGCAAATAACCGGACGTGGCACCACCCCAAAGAGGCCAACTCAGGCAGCCTGCAGCTGCAGATTTGACAATTTGACAGTGCACCATGCCTACTTTGAGCCAACAGTTGGGATCCTTCCCATCTGAATCAAGGGCTGAGATTTTTCTTTATTATAGACAAGATTTCCCTCTTCCACCGCCTATAAATAGAGGTGGATTTGATGGCCTGAGGGAGGAGAAAATCGGGTCCAAAATAAGCCAAAAAATCAGCTTCTCCCTTGTTTTTTCTTCCAGCCAACGTTCTCTCTTCTCTCTCTCTCCTCGCTGCTTCTTCAGCCCCTTAGAGACCCCACAGAAACATTCCTCCTCCACCAACAGACGGCGTCTCAGCCTCCCCACGAGCCCAAATCCTCACCACCGATAGGCGCAGCCACCACGAGGTCTTCCCTCTCCTCTCTGCAGATTCTCTTCTTCTGCATCTTTTTCTTTCTTCCTCCGCCACAAGCAGCCAACACTGCCACCATTTCTTCCACCATTCCTTCCCCGAACACCAGCTCCACCACAGGAACCATCACAACCACTAAACGGCCACCAAGCAGCCACCGCGACTCTCTCCCTCTTCTCCTTCCAGCCTTTCTCTCTCATCTGCAACGTTTTCTTCTTCCTCTCACAGCCGACTCCGGCCACCGTCACCTCAGCCTAAGCCTCCTGAGCCACCGGCCAGACATCCTCAGCACATCAAAGACCCCCAAGCCAGGCAACTTTCTCTTTGCTGCGTTGCCTCCTTCTTCGTTAAGGCCGCTGCATGCATAATTCATTTCTGCATGCAGCGGCAGAATAATTAAGTGATCTTTGGGCCGGGCCAGTTTTGGCCCCGCCTAAATGGTTGGATCCGGCCCGATCCTTTTTTAAACATAATTCAAAAATCTTTTGAAAAAAATTGTGATTTTCTCATATATTTTTCTACCAATTTTGTATGATATCGGGTTGTATATTTACACTGTAAAATACAAATCCGGTATTAAAATACCCGGTTTTCTCCAAAATATTTCAAAAACAAAAATTCAAAACATTTTCAAAAAGAAAAAAATATTTTATTGCATGCGGCCAAATTTTTTTAAAAAAATTTCAAGCATATTTTTCATTAAAAAAACAAAAATTGCATCTTTTTCATGTTTAAAAAAATCAAAAAATAGATATCGTAACCAGTTTATGATTATCCATTAGGATTTAGCCAACATGTCAAAAATATTTTTCCAATCTTTTTTATTTTAGGTTGTAGACTTTAATATTTGTGGGGTGTAAAATTACACAATAAAGTACACCATCAAGTATTAAAGATACAAGTGTAAAAATGTGATGCTAAAGTTCAAACTTTAGAACGGTTAGGATTTAACCCAATAAGGTAGAGACTCTCTCATGAAGAGAGATCTGTCTTGAGCCTTAGAAAAGACCAACGAATAGAAATCCGACTTAGAAAAAAACAATCAAATAACAATGCAGCTTACCTTAGGTAGGGTGCACTGGAGGTGATGCGTCTTCCCCTTGCACAACCAGTCCCTTACCCAGACTCTCGCAGACCATAGGTTCTTAGTGACCATAATACTAGGTGGCAAACATTAATCATAATTCTATGATTAAAAACCATTTCCAACACACAACACCTCATAATAGGAGGCACGACAGAGAGCCTCCGCCGTCGCCAGACGACATCGCACCCCCCGCGACATAATGAGAAAATTAATTGAAAGATAAAAGAATTAATGACCTTGAACTTGCGTAAATAGAATTTTAAGGATACAATAATTGATGTTGTGGTAAAGTTATGAAGTGATAATGATATCTCTTAATTCAAAATAGGAGAAGTGTCTAAAGCAGGATTGTCTGCAGATGACACCCTGATATGGCCTTTTCCAGCCAATTGACACCATAGTGGCAATGGTGCCAGCTCAAAGAGGCCAACTCAAGCAGCCTTCAACAGACAAATTTGACGGTTTATAATAGTCACTTTGAGCCAACGGTTAGGGATTCCTAGGGGTTGAATCAAAGGCCAAGATTTGGCACAATAACAAAATGTCCATCTTCCAACCCCTATAAATAAAGGTGGATTCCATGACCTGAGCACCAAGAAAATTATGTGCAAAGTTGACAAAAAAATCATCTTTCCCCCCGTTTTTTTTCTCTATAATTTTTCTCTTTTTTTACTCCACTGCCCCTTCAGCCACAACAACTTCATAATCACCATGAACAACTAACATAGTTATTAAATCCAGCCCGGGGATTGACCCGGCCAAGGGGCCGGGTACCGAGTTTCATGGGTCAACTCGGGTTAACTCAGATCAACCCGGATCAACCCAAAAAAATTAAAAAAAATTAAAGTTTTAATATTTTATACAAAAAAAATTAAGAAAAAATCCATGTAAATATAGGCTATACATATTGTAAATAATGAAGTTTAAAAGAATATTTTAAAAAGTGTTTTATCACACATTAAAAAGATATTATGTTAAGATTTTAAGTTGAAGCATTTAAACCAAAAAAAATTTTTATCCCACATTGAAAAAACATAATTTTTTTTCTTGGGAACATAGAGTATATATACTAATGGGTTTCAAATCCCACATTGAAAAAACATAGCTTCTTTCTTGTGAACATAGAGTATATATACTAATGGGTTTCAAATCCCACATTAAAAAAATATAGTTTTTTTCTTGGGAAGATAGAGTATATATACCATGGTTGTTAAAAAATGAGTTTTAACTTCTAAAATCATCGATTTTAGGAGTCACAAGGCATAAAACGTGTAAAATCGAGTTTAAAACTCGAAAACCAGTAAAATCAATCAAACCTGATCAAACTCACATAAAATCGAGTTAACCCGTAAAAAACATGAAAATTGGTCCGATTTCACGATTTCTACTGAAATGAAAAACAACTTGTGAACTGCCCTTTCTGCTTTACCCTTTCCCCTGTCAATGTCTCCATTTCCCTTTTCTGATTTACCCCTTCCCCAATCCAAATCTGCAAGAACCCCGAAATCACCAGCGGCCAAGCAGATTAAGAAATCAGACTGAGAAATCAGTTCCACTCCCCACTCACCAGCAGCGCCTCTGATTTTACACGTTTTGACTCTCCACTAACCAGAACATTCTTGGTGAGAAGAAGGTAAGAATTTATAAGGATGCTATTGTTGCATGAGAATCGTTTC
>Ga0325402_1002441_pt1 | contig 16331 bp, 13 predicted proteins | sample PopdelMetagenome_22_FD_207212 | JGI IMG/M metagenome (GOLD analysis project Ga0325402, IMG submission 207212) | Populus deltoides microbial communities from Bellville, Georgia, United States - Xylem-PdKOR-R3 | ecosystem: Host-associated > Plants > Phyllosphere > Stem > Wood/Secondary xylem... | reverse complement strand
TTTTGGTTTCTGTCTGCTACCATTCAAAGTCGAATTCGTGGGCATAGCCTCTATAGCACTACTGGAATGCCTTTCATTTATACTGTTTTTTTATTGCTTTTATTATTGGCTTAATTTGGTTCTTGTTCTGTTAGCTGATATGGATGTAATGGTCGTGAATTTTCTTTACATGTTTCAGGACTCTGAGAAATAAATAACAAATTGGGATTTTTTTCTCTGCATGCTTGTGTCTGTTTCTGTTGGAAGTAGAATCCAGTTTTAGTGTAAATTTAATTGCTTCTAAATTACATTTGATTGCTTCAATAGAAAGACGAGTTAGTGGATATAAATTATAGATCTTTTGATTGGTTTCACTACTTCTGCATCATCTTCATGGTGATTTGTTTCGTCGTTGACATTTTGTTAAGCATATAGACTATATGCAGATTGCATTATTTGGGAGAGGGGTTTTTATTTAGGAAGGGGTTAGCTTCTCTTTTTATGTTCATTTTTTGTTGCTTTAATAGTTTGTTTTTTGCATCATGGAGCATTTTTCTCTCAAATTAATTCTTTGTGACGCCCCACCCTCATTAAATTCATTACTATTACTGGTATCATTATTTTGATTGCTTTGTTTGATTTCGGTAAAAATTTATTTTTGGTTCTTGCTCTGTTGGCCCATATGAATTCAATGCTTTATAATCATGTTTGTTATTGCTTAGATGTTTTGCGGGTGTATGCAGATGGGAAAACAGCATGTCTTGCCTGTAGTATGGATGTGAGGTTGGATTTGCATTTAGTGAATCTGACATTTTTTTCCTTTTTTCTAGTGTATGCATTTGCTGTTTTGGTGAGGGCTATCGTTCAATTCCTTTCTGACATGGTTTGTGTGAATGCTGAAATGATCTCTCCATTCCAATAAAATATGCTGAATTGATTATCGAAAATTTTCTCTCCTTTTTTCAGTAGTGCATTGAAATGGAAGTATCTACTTCCAACATATTGAAATGTGATGATGAGGAGAAGGCATTGGAGGTCTTGCTTGAGGCATTTGGTTCTAAATTTTCTCTTGAACATATAGCATCTGCTTATTGCAAGGCAGGCCGAAATGCAGATTTGACTGTTCAAATTCTTCAAGATATGGAGGGAGGTGCCTCTACCTCTTCAAGTCATTCATCCAATGGAGAGGCTATGCTGAGTGAAGGATCTTCTGAGTCATCCAACGGTTATATTTTGAAGAAATGTGATGCAAATGGAAAGTTCAGAAATGTAAAGCAAAAATGGCGTCCAGTTTCAGGAGGCACTGTTTCAAGTGTTCTCGGAAAAAGTTACATTAGATCCATGCCAGTGGGCAATGGCTCTTGTGCCGCAACCAAACCATTGAAATTGGATGCGCAGGAGTTCCCAATGTCTGAACTTTGGGGAGAAGAACCCAAACAAACCCAATCAAAGCATGATCATATGCACAAGGATATGGAAGATTTTTTATTCAAAATGCTAGGAGATGGCTTCCAGCTGGATAGGGAAATGATTCGACAAGCTCTGGGTAAACAATGCTTTAACTCTTTTCTCAATCATATATTGATGTGAAACCTTCTGTTCCCTAGTAATTGGCTGTTTTGTAACTTCTACCTTTAAAAATATCTGGAATGAGTGGAATCTGTTTTAAATTGATGAGATTATCTCTAATAAAATGTGAGATCTCCTCTATATGATTTGTGTAACCTACTCTGTATGATTTCGTAAATAACATAAATCTTCAATCAATTAAAGATTTAAATTTGAGATGGGATGGAGGATTTAGATCTTGAAAGATTCGATCCTGCACTAATATATGCAAATGAACTATCCAACCAAATCGCTAATCAGGTTTTATGTTGATTTTGCAGATACATGTGGGTATGATATGCAGAAGGTATGTATAATGTCCTCTTCAATGTTCAAGGACTATTTTGATTTTTTTTACCAAATGCCCTCTTTTCTATCATTTATTTTCAAAACCAAATCTTGATTACACTTGTTGCTAGTTAAAGCATTGATGCTTTCATAGGTGGGACATATTGTAGGTTGGCATTTGTTGCTTGCCTATGATTCAGAATTATATACTTTTGGTTGCTTCCAATGGTTGAGCTTTATAAATTAGTTAACTGAGAGGATTAAAAGGCATCACGGATTTACGGTGACAATGAACGAAGGCCTTTTAAAAGTAGGCTAGAGTTTTTAGCCACAAGGCTTGGGCTTTAATAGTTAAAATTTGTGGTTACAACATGATCGCCTTCAAGAAACCCTAAAATTTGTGCAACTATTGACCTTTTTTTGGTGCATGGCTTGTTTTTTATATTTTAGACTAATAAGCCATTCTTTCAGCATGCTATTTTGCCCACAAGTATGGCTACCTTATAAAAGTTTATATAATTTTGAGGGTGTTTGTTGTGAGGGAATTTTAAGGTGGAATGTAACTGGAACCACCCATCATGACCAAACCAACTACTTGAGTATTACCAGCGTACATGTGCTAAAGCTTCAGTTCTTTTTAGTAGGATGCCTCAACTGATGAACTTCACCCAGATCTTCCTCAATGAGCCTATCAAAGAACCTATGTTTAAACATTGTTGATGAACATTGATGAAACTTTTAAGTTAATATGCATGATGAAGTAACTCATGAAGATACTGCGTGTTTTAGTTTGTTCTTAATTAATGTGATCTTATCATCTGTGTTAGTAAGCATTTCTAAATCTTTCTTTCTTTTTGTACCTTTCAGAGCATGGAGAAACTACTTAATTTGTCAGCAGTGATTTTGGACAAAAGGAACAATTATGTTGGTAGATCAACTGGAAAGGTTAGCATGACCAGCTCAGTTTTGAAAAATCCTCATTTATTGAGGGATCATTGTACATACCATTTAGTGCATATCTTACAGAGAAACTTTTAGTTTGTACTAGTTGTTAACTTGAGTATTTGAGTAATTAGGCAAAGTCAGTTGTTACTAGTCTTGCATCTTTAGTGCCCGTTTGGCGTTGAGTTTGCAACTGCGTTTGGGTGGGTGCGTTTCAAAATCTTGTTTGCCCTGAAAATACATTAAATTGATGTTTTTTTTAGTGTTTTCCAATATTTTGATGTGGTGATATCAAAAATGAAAAAAAAAATTCCGAGAAGAAGCCACCACACTCCTAAACAGGCTTGAGTAAAGCTGGGAGAGTATTTTACATGCCAAAGCTTTCCTGTTTGTCCTATGTGACACAAATTTTACTCTTGTTCTTCTTGGTTGGTCTGAGATTATAATTCAATAATTAGTTGTCTATTGAATACAGTTCTTCCTAGTATTAAAGAAGAGGTTTAGTGGTAAGAAGCTCATGATGACTGGCTTCATGGTTTTTAAGTGTGCAATTAATTATTCAATTGAAATTTCAATATATGGATGTGTCAATTGTTCAATTGTGCTGCTTTTTTTCTCCCTCAACAAGTTGGTATTTGTCTTGTGGTTCACATTATCATCTTTGAAATTAAGTGAACTTCCTCCAATTTAAGGGTTAGAATGATATACTTGATTTACATATCTTTTTCCTCTTGCAATATTGTCTTACAGTTCACAGATGCACGGTCAAATAGTGGAGGACCTTCATGTCAAAAAAATTTACAGTTTATGAGTTCCTATGGAGGGTATGATACTTGCAAAATTTCTAGCGAGTTAAATAATTTGCTTTTATTAAGCTATAGGATACTTTTCTCATAATTAAGGAAAGATCAGCTTATCATTTTGATTATTTTACGTCATAATACATTTGTTTGCTTGTATTTGCTCAGCAGTGCAAATAGAATTTCAAATGCAAATGGGGGAGGATCACCTGGCCAGGGGAAAGAGAGAAACAACCTCCAGAAGGAAATTTTGGCCTCACTTTTTAATGGTGCTGAGAGATCTGGCGAGTTATCTGGAAGAATAACAAAGGCTGAGAGGAGGTCAATAGTATATGGAGAGCCAGTGGTTGAACCTCCTGCTGACTTTACCTTAGAGAACAGGACTGATTTTATGGACTCTCTGCAAGATTATGACAATGGTAAGAACTCTTTTGAGATGAACTTCATTAACGAAGTAATTTGTATAGAAAGTTAGAAGGCTTGGATGCTTTAGTAGCTCATTCAGAAGAAATTTGGGACCTGGAGCCCCTTTTTTGGCTTCTATGGACTAGATTTCTTTTCGCTGCATCTACATTGCTTTTTAATTCATGGAGAGCTGAGCAACACGTTGGATATGTTTTTGCTAGTCCCTAACACCCCCTTCACCAAAGAAACAAAAAAACAAACTGAAATATTCTTGCATGGATCTGGGAACTTACAATTTTCTTTCATATTTGCTCACTGTCACTTGAGTTAGAATTGTTTGATGGCCTGTTTGTAATGTTTCTATCTGGTATGAATTAAAGCACTGATTCAGTGATATGCACCATTCTTTCCTTCTTATTTTATGGCTTGATGATAACTAAGGGATGCATCAGGCAATAAAGTTCAGGGCAGGTGTTTTGCTGGTTGCTCTGAAATGTTTTAAATGGGCATGCCTGCGCTCTCTCCCAGGCCTATCATTGCAGCTTGTAAACTCATGTTGCAAATTCTATTTGTTTTTCCCCCCCTGAAATATTGCATTTTTTAATAGCAATATGATGCACTTTGAATAGGTCTCAGATACTGATAAATTTTACTTCTTTCATCAGAAGAAAAAAAAAAAACAATCTCTATGGACATTTACATGTTACCATGAGGGGTTAGTAAGAATCCGTGTTTGTAAAAGAAAAGGTAATAAATTGCTTATGGACCTCGTCACTTGCTGCAAAAAAATGGTTCTGATCCTGTCTTGTTGAGCTTTATATATATTTTTCTTTTCTTTTCTTTTTTGTGTGAACTGTATAGACTTTCTTTTTTTTATGGTTAAAATGCTATATATGGGCCTTTCAGTTTGTTAATTTTTTCTTGGTTGGTTTGTTAATGTTCTTCTCTTTATGCTAAGTAGTGTTATCAGTTGAAGATGTAGATGAAAATGATAGTTACCATCTTCTTCGTAAAGCTTGGAAGGAGTATCGGACCACAATGAATGAATTTTACAAAGCTGTAAGTTGCTAATTCTATTTTTCCTGAAATTTGGTCTACCTATGATGATGGCATTTATACCTATATTTTGTAAATTTGCAATTCCTGAGTAAATTTGGTTATATATGTCATGATACTGTAACTTGTTTTAATAATTTTAGTAACATGAGAAAAAATTTCCTATGAATATTAATAGCTACAGGCTACTGCAATTTGATAGCTCACACTAGCTTTTGCATAAGAAATCTGCAATGTGGTTTGTATCAATCACCTTTCATGCTAAAATAAGAATGTTCCTTGTCAGGCTGGTGATGCGTTTGCCAAGGGAGATGATGAGCGAGCAAACAAACTAATGGACGAGGTAAGGTTTCTGACTGTGTCACAAAGCAAGATGTCTGTTTACAAGTCATCACGTTTTTTTTTTCTCTGGCAACATGATCGGCACTCAAGATACAAACAAGATATATATATTTTTTATTTTCTTGGATGGTTATCAATTAGTTGACCGCAAGATCAAAACCAAGTTGTGACTGGTTGGTAGAGCTGGTCACCACAAGAGTATGGGTAGCATAATAGCCAAAATGAAATGTTCACGAATGGAAGTTCCATGTGTATGCTTTTAGCTGTGGGTTTCAACAGCATCTCAGTTGTGTCAATTTCAATTAGAAGGTGTTGTTGGATAATATAATAATTTTAGTTATAAATGTCCTTGGTATTTGCAGGGAAATTTTTTTCGTGACAAGGCTTATGAGGTAGATGAGGAATCTACTCAGAAGATTTTTGGAACCAAGTTAGTGATTTTTGTTTATGTTTTTTTCCATTTCATTTAGTATCTAATGGTGTGCACTCTTTGTTTGTTCTGTTCTTTTTGCATTATAAATCTTTATTTGCTTCCCTCCCTGCTTTTTTTTCTAATCTATTGGTTGCTTTCATTATCAGAAATGTTGAGACTCAAGACCAGATGTTGCTTGATCTGCATGAACATGGTGCAAAAGATGCAATACGCTCCTTGAAGAGTAATTTTCTCTTACTCTCAGGCATCCCATGTAAGCCATCATCATGCCTTCTTTTGCCCTCATAATTTCCTCGTCATGTATCTTATCAAAGTCAATTTTCTTGCTTCAGCATTCAAGGACCTCAAAGTCATCATTGAGACAAATGAGGTGGATGCTACGAAAGGGGCTCGTAGAAGATTGGTAAGATTGCTTTGATTCTTTTATTTGAGAGATTGAACCAAAAATGATTCACTTTTTCAAGTTCTACTTATCACATCCGAAGGATCCAAAACAGAATTTATACCTTACCCCCTTTACTTTTGCAGATTATGAAGCTATTAGAGAAGGAATCGATAAACTGGACTGAAGGAGCGGATGTTGGAACAATACTAATTCAACTGGATAATATCAACCCTAAGCGCTTGAGTTTCGCCAAAAAATAGCATACAACATGGAATCAAGTGGGTTTCTTGAGAGGCAGGCAAGCAGCCACCATTTTTTGTTTTGTTTTTTTTTTTTTTGAGAATCATTGTCATGATCATTTGTTGACAAGTTACTATTTATCAAAATGTTGACCGTGTAAAACTATAAAGAAGCAACGAAGAATAAAATTTGATGCATTCTTTGATGTATTCTCAACTCGTCTTCTGTAATCCAGTAATATGTTTCAGCTTTCTTGATTTTAGCTCCCTTCTGGAGATGCTTAATACTTTCAATGGCATTAGAAAAAGGTCAGCCGAATCCTAATGTGTTAAAAAATTATTTTTTTTTAATGAATCAGGTTTACAGTAAAATATCAAAAGTTAAGTATAAGCATAAATAATGTTTCTACTCTTCAATCAACTTTTGAATTTAAGTTCATTTTCTCTGTTTAAATTCTTGCAACTCCATGAAGCTAATTTTCTTGGTGGTTTTTTTTTAACTTTATTATTTTTTAATTTATTTTTTTATTATTTATTTCTCATTACATTACTGGATATTAAAAAATAATTTATTTTTAAAAAAATTACTTTCCAATAAACAAACAGATTATTCATTCAATAGCTCATCAAACTAGTTTGAATAATGATAAATTACTCTTGAAGATAAAATCGAGCATTAATTATATTTATGCTTTATACAACTGCTATACATGTAAAGTAATATTGTCGTTTAAATCTATCAATTAATGTGCACAGATAAACTTCTTCAAATAATCAAAAGGTTTTGAATTATTTCAAGCACGTGTGATTTTTAAGTTCGGATTAAAAATACTCAAACATATTTCTATATATTGCACACAATAATAACCAAACTATCTGTGGGCCCGACTCACCTATCATCTGTTCAATCACAGGCGTACACGTGTCCTACACTACCACATTAAGGGGCCCACATAAGGCATCCCTGAAAATAGACGGTGACTGATACGGGATGTATGTATGCTTGCGTTGGTGCCATCAGAAGTTGATGATTCCCCGACAGAAGAAAAGGTAAAGTTTATTTTGGTCCCAATTAAAGCTATATTTTGAAACTTGTTGAATTGTATGGGGTCAAAACGTAGCCTAGTAAACAAAATAAAATAAAAGAATAGTATGAAGTGTTTGAGATTGTGATATTATTTTTCAGTTTGAAATATATTTATTTTTTTATTTTTAAAAATTTATATGTATAAAAAATAAAAAATATATTTTTGAATGAAAAAACAGACACAGGTTTCTATTGATAGATAAAGGAAAGGGAAATTGTGCTGTGTCTGCAAATCTCTGCGAGTGTGTGGTTGCAGGCTGGAATTAAAAAAAAATGAGTGGGTCGGTAAAGGACGTGAAATCAAAGGCTGAGCTTGATAACATAACCAAAAGTGGAGAAGCAGTAATCATTCACTTCTGGGCATCATGGTGTGATGCTTCAAAACAAATGGACCAAGTCTTTTCTCATCTCTCCACTGATTTTCCTAACACCCACTTTCTCACGGTATGTAATGTGAATTTCTTTGTTTGCATGTTCGTGGGTTTTTGTTTTTGTTTGAATTGGTGATGTGGGTTTTGCTTCGTAGGTTGAAGCAGAGGAGCAACCAGAGATATCAGAGGCCTTTTCAGTGTCTTCTGTGCCTTATTTTGTTTTCGTGAAGGTATCTTCGTTTTCTTTTAAAGGGGTGGTTTTGAAATTTTTATGTTCTTTTGGATTGTTGTTGATGTTTTGTTAGTAAGTGTCCGTATCCAGCTTTGTTGTTGGAAATTTAGGCTGTAATGGTAGTCTTAGAAAAGGACATGTTTTGGCTGTGTTAATACTGATTACTTTGCTCTGTTTTAATGGGTTTCATGATTCTAATCGTCTCTTGTAGAAGATGGATCAATGAAATGAATTGAATTATGTAATTCACTTGTGCAAGTCATTCGTATGGCTTTAAGTGATAATTTGGTGGAGCAGTGAGTGAGTAGTCTTTTAGCTTGCAGCATTAAGGATTTCTTATTTGGGTCAAAATTAAATCCATGAAGCACATTATTACAGTCTGTAAAATGAAAGGAGTAGTGCCAAGTAAAATCGGTTTTTAAGAACAACTATCTAGAATTCATGAGATACATGGTACTGCTGGCCTGGGCTTTGAGACAAAGACGAGATGCAGTGACTTTTTTGTATGCTTTTATTGTGTGCTGTTTAATAATCCCGTGGAAAGATGCTAGTTATTTTATACTCCTATAAATTTTGGATTAAGTTTGCATCCAACTCATGTGATATTGTTTGTGGGTTTTGCGGCATAGCTTTGGAACATTTTTTAAACCCACCTGACTAATCAGGCCACCGAACTTCTCAAAACCAAAACCATTCATTTTCGAAACCTGCCTGCCTAATCATGTATTACACAACTTCTCAAAACCAAACGAATTATGAAATCCTTAAAATTGCTAGGTTTGGATTTAGTTGGGCTGAACTGTGCTTCCGGCAAGTAGATGGATATACAATGTCTAGTTCCGAGCCATGTAAACCAGAAAAGTTCTTGATATGTAGCACACACTCAAGTCACCGTAAAGGGCCTATTTTCATCTTCTTTTTATTCTTAAAAATTAGAAAATGACCTGAAAATTTCAATTTTATACTCTAGTTTTTGCAAGATTGTCTACATTCATGTATATTTAGCAACCTAGGAATGGATTACTGCTGTTCTAGTCTCCTGAAAACATAGTTCTCATTGTGAATACTAACCAGCCATTTCATTCATTTTCTTCATCAGGATGGCAAGACAGTTGATACATTGGAAGGTGCAGATCCTTCCAGTTTGGCAACCAAAGTCGCTAGAGTTGCTGGCTCAGCTAACCCTGGAGAACCTGCAGCCCCTGCCAGCCTTGGAATGGCTGCTGGACCTACTGTTCTTGAAACAGTCAAAGAGTTTGCCAAACAAAATGGCTCCTCCCTACAAGCAAACCAAGCACAACCTGGCCTCAGTGATGCATTAAAAAATCGATTGCAACAGCTGATTGACTCTCACCCTATCATGCTATTTATGAAAGGGAATCCTGAAGCTCCTAGGTGTGGGTTTAGCCAAAAAGTTATTGATATTTTGAAGGATGAAACTGTGAAATTTGGAACTTTTGATATCTTATCTGACAATGAGGTTCGTGAGGGGTTGAAGTTGTTCTCGAACTGGCCCACATTTCCTCAGCTGTACTGCAAGGGAGAGCTTCTTGGTGGATGTGACATAGCAATTGCAATGCATGAGAGTGGTGAATTAAAAGAAGTTTTCAGAGATCATGGAATTGATGCTATTGGTTCCGTTGAGGCAAAAGTGAGTGGAAGTGAAAATGGAAAGGGCGGCATTACACAATCCACTGGCTTGAGCACAACCTTGACCTCCAGACTTGAAAGCCTGATTAATTCAAGCCCAGTTATGTTGTTTATGAAGGGAAGACCTACCGAGCCAAAGTGTGGTTTCAGTGGGAAGGTAGTTGCAATCCTTCAAGAGGAAAAGGTGACCTTTGAGAGCTTTGATATTCTCACCGACGAAGAAGTCCGTCAGGGGCTTAAAGTATATTCTAATTGGTCCAGTTACCCTCAACTGTACATCAAAGGTGAACTTATTGGCGGATCAGACATCGTGTTGGAGATGCAGAAAAGCGGGGAACTTAAAAAGATTTTGGTTGAGAAAGGGATTGTTCAGAAGGAGACTCTAGAAGATTGCTTAAAGAGCCTGATCACTTCTTCACCAGTGATGCTCTTCATGAAGGGCACCCCAGATGCCCCCAGATGTGGTTTCAGTTCCAAAGTTGTGAATGCCCTGAAGGAGAAGGGTGTCAGTTTTGGGTCCTTTGATATTTTATCAGATGAGGAAGTGAGGCAGGGACTAAAGGTCTTCTCGAATTGGCCAACCTTTCCTCAGCTTTATTACAAAGGTGAGCTAATAGGCGGTTGTGATATTATACTGGAGCTGCGAGACAACGGAGAACTAAAATCCACCCTATCTGAGTAGGGTTGACATCGATTCTTTCAAATAATGACCAGCTAAACCTAAATTTTCTATTCATGTTAGTGATGTCTGTTGATGTTATACATGAGTGATGAGCCTGAAGATTGCACAATATACTTTCTTATCAATGCTCTGATGCCTTGCTTGGTTTTCTGATAGATCATAGATTTTAAGCTATATTATGAAAGTTTTTCTTGCAACGTGGTTCAAGTGGTATCAAGTATGATTTGGATTGCTTTTACGATGGATGAATCTAGCTGGTAATATTGTAGGCTCCATGCTTTCGTTAGCCCTCTCGCACAGTCCTAATGTCATTTGTTAGTGCTTGCAACTTGCTCGACTTTTCCTGTTTCTTATCATCGTGAAGGGTTGATCTATTATGTCGAAATTTGCTCGTTAAATGCAGTCTTAATGTGGTCAAAACAAATAGTCAGAGATGACAGACATGGGGTAAGATTGGTCGAACAGAAAGGGAGATTAGTGTTCCCGTAACTATAACTAAAATCTGAACGGTGGTTTTTGGGTTCACAATACATGGCATGTGCTTGACTGCTTGCTTGGGCATGTACATGCTTTCCTTTGCAAGATGAAAGATAAGAGGTTTCATCACATTGTCATATTGCCAGTTCAACTGAAATCAAATACACAGACAAGTTTTCCTGACTATTAATTGTTTGACGAGGTCATATGCTTGGATAAGAGCATGTATTGCACTTGAAACTTCAGAAATTGAAGTAGGAAGCAGAAAGTTACAAAATCGATTTATTTCATATGAACTTCTATTTTCACAAGGATTTTTCATGAACTCTGACAAATTCATTATGGGAAAAAAGAAAGAAGCAACAGATGCTTAATAATTGCGCAGTTTCTTCGAAGGAATCTTGCTTGGATGCACTCGGATTGTAGACCCTAAGGGAAGCATTTGAAGTCCTTGCAGTTATCATAGATTTAAAACTTTTTATGACAACCCAGAGGAGGTATGGAAAGAATACGATTCAAAGGCCTAAGAAAATAAGCTTAAAAATCCAATTTTAAAGCAAACAAGAAAACACAGATGATATTGAAAACCAATAGAACATAATATCTGTATTCGAGGAGATCTAAAGAAAACCTCAAGAGATCAAAATATCTTTTAAGCTGGTAATAGGTTAAGATGTTGAACATGAATTGATGTGATTACTGAGAACCATCAGCATCTATAAAACAAGTTATTAGTTGAATTTATGGACCCTATGATGCTAGAATTTGTAAAGTAGTAAGAGAAACGACGTCTTAGAGGCTACAAGGTGTCAATTTTTACAGAAAAATGATGAAAAAGGTGATAAGGATGCTGAAAATATGAAGTTGTAGTCTTGGTTAGTTCATGGAAGTTTATATATCTAAAAGAGGTAAAATACATTCTGGTTTTGTGGGCTTGGATCCACACCCTAGCCCATTTATTTTTAGGCTTAGGTCGTGTCTCGTATTTTGAGTCTTGGACATGAATTATGCCTCGTATTCTATGTCTTAGCATTTACCTTCTTGAATGTGTGAAATTCTGGCTTTGATGCTAGCTTAAAATCTAATGTTTGCATCTTTGAAGTTTTTAAGCAATCAATGCTACAAAGAAAGAAAGAACAAGTACAAGGATGGGATTATCTCCTAACGACACACTGTAAGTAGTTTTTAAGGGAGAAGGATTGTCTTCCACCCTTAATTTGTGTGGGGGTAGAAATCTATCTTCAAACCAGAGAGGACGGGGAGACAGCAAATCCCAAGCAGCCCTCCAGCCAATGCATTATGCATGGAAAGGCTGTTGATAAATTAAATGGACCAAGCATATAAATAAAACCCATCACGATTAGCTCGAACAATTTCATATGGACAACTGGAGGCAAGCAAGGGAATAATCTTGATAAATTTGAACTACCAATTGCTTCAACGCAACTAGACAGACAAAATGGAGTGCTGCATCAGTTGCATGATTCTCTCAGGAACAAACTTGATTTGAATACGGGAGTTATTGTGGTTCTCAATGGAATAACATTAAGGCCTAAGGTTGTTGAATTTACTTCTGCATCATGCTCAAGATTTTCCTAGTTTCTTCGTCCTCCTTTATCTTGTAAGTTTTCATGCCGTCCAACAGTCCATGCACTTCTTTCCCAGCTCTTATATGTGCCTTCAATACAGCATGATACATTTCCCTGTTCATTGGGATGACATTCTTCAACGAGGACACAAAAGCTTCTGCGTCTTCAGCACTACCTTCATCACCAAGCCAACTCAAAATGCCACTGATCACCTTTTGATTTGGCTTCCATTCTTTATTCTCCTCATATAGGCAGAGGGCAGCCTTCATACAGCTGAAAGCTTTTGCCACCTCATTTTTGTCAAAGAATCCTGCAGCAACTTTGCCCCAAATGTTTGGGAGAGTCGCCTTTCCTTTCTCGGTCAAGTTCTCAAGCAGTGCCTTTGCTTTCTCATACAAGCCTTTACCAGAGTACCCAATAATAAGGGTATTTGGCACCCGAACATCGTAAAAATTGCCAGATGCTTCCCACTCTTTTAGCACTTTCTCAACTTCTTCAAACTCATCAAGCTTCACTAGAGAAGCCATAATGTTGATATAATCCTTGTTTATAGGCCTTTCACAAGTAGATTTCTCCAGATCCCACAATCTCAAAACCTCAGTCTTCTCCCCTAGTGTAGCATAGAGTGAAATCAGATGATTGTAACCAGTTCCATCTTTCTTATCTAGCCTTGTTTCTGATTTTTTCAGGGAATCAATGGCCTTATCAGTAAGGCCACCTTTGATGTAAGAACTGGCAGCAACAGCATATGAGTTCCAGTCCACAACAATGTCCGGTTGGTGCTCCATCTCATTCAACATCTTTTCCATTCCCTCAAGGTCACCTCTAGCACCATAGGAATTCATGCAAAGTCTGTAGCTGAAGTTATCAGGTGAAACATTGTTCTCCTTCATCTCATTTAGGACCTGAGGAACCTTCTCATGCTGGCCAACATTCGTGTAGAGGCACATAATGTCATTGTAAGAGAGGGATGATTTGGCAAAGCCCATCTCCTTCATTTTCTGCAAATGCGAGATGGACTTATCAGTTTCACGCTTCTGAACATAACAATTCAGAAGTGCACCATATGTCTTTTCATTTTTATCCTGGTCCCTCAGGTTATTGAAATAGTTCTCAGCAGAAACAAACCCATGAACTCTACCAATCAAATCCAATTGAACAGCATGTTGACTTGGTGAGAATATGCAAATGCCCTTTTTATTCATCCATTCTGACACCTGCACCCACAAAGTGCCACAAACTTAGAGGCAATACAATAAAAGTATATATTACCTGAACAAAAATTCTAAAGAGTAGCAGATTAAATTAAATAATTCTTTGGTAGCCAACATTAATAACAAAAAGTTCAAATGAATAAAAAATTTATGCTCTCATTTACCTCCATTTATAAACATTGCATCTTTTATCAACCGAAAAAAAAGACATTTGTATGTGTTTTCATAAAGAAAGATATATAGATTAAAAAGGCAGCAATCCATCCACCAACACAGTTGAGATGCACATACGGTCAAAATCCATACATAGCCAAGCATTTTTTCTGTGAAAACTCATTATGAGGCAAAATTCCAACATGGCATTGACCATTAAGCAAATTGATCGACAATTAGTTTAATGTTCAACCTTCCTTTCTTTTCCTTTCCTACATTTTCTCAGCAGCCAAACAAAACCCAAATCAACAAAACACAAAAGAAACAAGAAAAACCCAAAAAGAGAAAAACCTGAAGGGCGTGAGTGAACCGTTTTCGCATGCGAAAATCGTGGATAATGCGTTGAAGCTCAGCAACCTTGACCTTTTTTCCGCTTTGGATCCAACTGTCAAGCTCAGGCTCCAAACTTGGGGTGCTTCCTAAAGGACTGAGCTTCGAGTACAGGGTAGCTTTATTAGTTTTGTTGGTGTAGTAAGATCTGGAAATGATTGCATTTTGATTTTGGATTAGGGTTTTAGAGATTAGTTTTGTGTTCATTGTTAGGGTTTCGCAGCAAAGACAGGGTAAAAGAAACAGCGGATTTTTCTTTTTCCTGCCAGGAGGGTTTAAGAGAAACGGGTCTTAGAGCTCGGCTGGGCTTTTATTGGGCTATCAGCCGTAGTTTCCAAATTAGCTTAATTAAGGATAATTTATCATAAATTAATATATATATATATATAGAGCTCAGACCAAGATTCATTACACTATAGATTGAAAATGTTTAATTATCATTTTATTATTTTCAGAGAAAACCGATGAGGGTCATATAATTTTTTTTCAATGGTCTAATGGTTATTATATTGATAGATGACAAATAGATGTTTTACGTCATATGATGGCTATCGATGTAATGTTTGAATCATCTCAGCTGTTTTTCTATCCATAAACAACATGTGTGGTTTATTAACCTCTAATTTAATAATAATAACTTTTTCTTTTTTTTTCTTTTTTTTTTTTGATTTTCACACCCGACCCCCTCCCTCCAGGTTTTCAAATATAGCAAGTTAATAAATATAAATATTATTTATAAAAGTGATTGACAGGTACAATGCAAGTCTCAACATACTGTACCATTCAGGCAGCTCGTGAGAAGGAATTTGATGACCAAATAATAGCTTTAAGGTGGTGTTCCAATCGTTTTGGCACCTCTCCATCCCTAGATGGCTCATGTGACTTGCTGACTTCCGGTTTAGTATTAATGACCTTTTCTTCTCTGTTTTTTTTCTCTTTCCTCCTCAATTTTTGAGTCTAACCCTTTAAATTTTCAAAGTAGTCATTCAATTTATTTTTTCTTTAAATTTGATTTGTATTCTTTTGATTAATATTTGTTTTATTTAAAATAATTTATAAAATTAGATTTTTTTTAATTTTATCCCTTTTGAATTTTGTTTTTGTCATATTTGATCTTTATTTTTTTTATTGTTATTTGAGATAATTTTTACAAATGATTTTTTTTATGATTTCTTCCTCCTTCTATTTTTACCCTATCATATTTGATCATCATTCTTTTGATTGTTATTTTTTTTACTTTGGTAAAGCTTCTAAATTTTTTTTTCTCAATTGCATCCTTTATCATTAAATTAGTTGTGGATTGGGCTTCTTGATTGAACCCGAGTTTAAGATTTTACGGGTTGTGATTTTGAGAAATTAACCCAACTTTAAAAGATTTGTTATGGTTTGCTTTTTTCTTTTTTAAACTCATGTTTTTTCAATTTCATTAACATTTATTTAATTGGATATTGGGCTCTATTATTTTTTTATTTTCTTTATATAGGATTTGTCATTGAATTTGTAAATAACTTGGGTTATCTCAAACTTTTTTATTTGTCGTTCTTTGTTAAATTTAGCTTTTTTAAAATAGTTTTTTAATTAAATTAAATTAATTGATAAAATATAAGTATGGGATACTCATTTCATGATATTTTATTTGGTTTGTTTTCCAGATCGTTGCTTTAACAGCATGCATGGCCTGTTTCAGTGTCATCATGTAGCCTTTAACGGTGGTATAAAAACTATTTTAGTGAGCTCTTTCTTGTTATGGGATGGTGTTACGGGGAAGAGACCGTTCTAATATGTTTTTTTCTTATTTTCCCTCTCTCTCTCTCTCTCTCTCTCTCTCTCTCTCTCTCTCTATATATATATATATATATATATATATATATATATATATATAATATTATTATATTTTTTTTTTAGTGAAATTTGATCCAACTTATATAGTGTAGCACTAATCACCTAGAAACTATAAATCTATAACCCAATTCAAAGAGCAGGTTATGAGTTTTGAGTTGGATAAAAAG
>Ga0325402_1002438_pt1 | contig 16337 bp, 7 predicted proteins | sample PopdelMetagenome_22_FD_207212 | JGI IMG/M metagenome (GOLD analysis project Ga0325402, IMG submission 207212) | Populus deltoides microbial communities from Bellville, Georgia, United States - Xylem-PdKOR-R3 | ecosystem: Host-associated > Plants > Phyllosphere > Stem > Wood/Secondary xylem... | reverse complement strand
TACATGGAACTTGGCCGAGAGAATTTTCATTGAAAAAATCGAATGCAAGAGCTTGGGTGGGGAATATTATGATAATATTTTGTAATATCACAGCCATTAATGTTTTAGCAACCTAGAACTATTAGTCATCATCGAAGGTTCTTTCGGGAAGCCATGCCAGGGGCAAAACGCTTCTCATGCCTCAAATGTGATCATGGTGTTTCCCTTGGTGGAAACACATGGAACCAGTCAAGGTTCTACTTGTACAACTTTCTGCATGAAAAATGCTTACTTTATTGATTCATGTTAGAATGCCCCGAACCGTGAGAGTTGAAGATTTTGGCTCGGATTGGCTAAGTATATGCCATTATGCTCGGATTCTTTTCGCCTGGCCATTGCGTTGAGGTTCGAGAACAAAGTGCCTTTAGCAAAATATCGTGCCTTCCTCTTGTCGACCCTTTCTTCCTGTTAAGCGCTACCTGCAAATTACAAACAGCCCCGTCAAAGATTCAATGGGTAAAAAAAAGTCCACTTAGCCACGATATCGGTTATCTTTTTATTGACTCCTCTTTTACTTCTCTCGAAGAGAGCAGGTTCAATGGAAGTTAGCGCCTGGCAGTGGAGCACAACCAAGCTCATTGCATTTGAGTATAATTTTCACACTGGGCTTAGGCTATCAGATATTGGGCCCATGGCCTTCCACCTCGGCTGGGTCCAGTTCATTGCATTTAAGTATAATTTTACTAGCTGACGAGAGGCCCCCCCCCCCTCCCTTTTTTTTTTTTTTTTTTAAATTCATATAACGAGGTTTTTTGGTTAATTCAACTCAAGCTACTCTTCAATATATATATATAATACCAGAGATTGTTTATAAAGTGGAATCCTAAAGATAATGTTCCCATAACAACAAAGGCCCACAAAGCACTGAGCCCCAAACATTAGCATAAAGTGGAAGGTGACTCCCATTGCTTTTATAAAGGCAAGGTTGGCTAATAGTTACAAGTGGTTGGTAATGTGTCTTAATTAGTTTTTTTTTTTAATATTAAAAATAATATTTTCAAATTATTTTTTTAATTTTAATGTATTAAAATAAATAAAAATAAAAATATTTTTCTAAAATATTTTTATTTAAAAAACATTACAATACTAAATACATATTTCACCAGAGCCGACTATTATACCGAGTAAGATACTTTTGTGTCAAGGCTCGTCTTGATTTATTATCAAATAATATTTTTTTTATTTTTATTTTTATATTATTTTAGTGTACGGATATTAAAAATAAAAAAATATATAAAATATTATATATATATATATATATATTAAAAAAATACAAGTTATAACACTAATAAACCAGCATGCTCTGTAAAGCCTAAATGCCCTCTACTGGGGCCCTTACCCTAACCCCTTTGTTGATGGGTTAGTGGAGCCCTCACCCCCCACGTTGAACTCATTTGTGCCAATCACTGATCATGGCATCTTGTACAACTTGGCCCCTACCAGCCACCACCGCCAGTGGTTTTCATGATTCCCCTGATAAAACACATACTATTATCACAGCAACTTAATCCTCCCCTACATCACCACATGGTCTGCCACCATACAGGATCATGATGCACCTCCTTTCCCCTAATGATCACAACCCTCCATTCAATGTCCAACGCCATTCTTTTGACGTGCAAGGTATTTCCATGCCTCAATAACATTATAAATACCACCTAGGATCCAAAATAACGTGCTTTCTAGCTAACTAACTAACAAAACTATCGCAATAGGCAGTTGGCTTTGGTTATTGCTTAGGTTTTGGCTATGGAGAAGAGCAAGTCATTCCCTCAATACTCTTCATCTTTCTCCGGGGAGTTTGGATTTGAAGACCGATCGAATTCGTATAACTTTAATGGACCATGCCAAAAGGGAAATGGTTTTGCAACATCAAGTGATCCAGAGCTAAAAAGAAAGAAGAGGATTGCGTCTTATAATGTTTTTACCATGGAAGGCAAGCTCAAATCTAATGTGAGGAACAGTTTCAAGTGGATCAAGAACAAGTTCAGCGATGTTCGGTACGGTATGTGAATGTCAGCTACAGCATGCATGGAAGTAAATATGGCTTAATTTTAATTGTGTCATGAGGTTCTATTTTCTTTCTCCCTTTCTTTTCTTTTTGTCTCCCATATATAGGAAAGAGGAACAGAGAGTACTGTCATGAATTCGAGATCTTCTATGCATGCATGGAACATATGCCATGCATCATCGCCTAAGATAGGGTGTCCTATGTTTAATGATGATCATGAAAAAGAGTCGAAGTTTTCATCTATCCCTTTTATGTATATGTAAATGTGCTGTTGGATTTGAATGCTAACGCCTCCCAACTTGATGATAGTTTAATGTTTCGTTCATTAACTTGCTAGTCAAACGAATTTAAGTGCTTTCCTTCTACTTAGTTCTTCCTTGTATCTGGAGAAGCAAATGGAAGACCATATGGCTGTGAGCAAACAAATGGTAAAAAGGCGTCCTTCACTCGAGAGAAGAGATGGGAAAAAACTCATCACTGGAACTGACTTCCCCCCAGTTCATGCAAAAAACTAGTTACGAGATAATATATCCAGTCTTTCTGAATAACAACAATCCCAGATTAAGTTTTTCCCCTTGGGGAGGACAATCAAACTCTCAGCGCTTTATGAAACATGCCGACATGAGAGCTTGAAGCATACCCACCAGAATGCAAGGCCAGAATTAGAGGTGGCATTTACTTAAGAGGACCCAGCTTGTCTGCAAATCTTGCCACATGTAAGAAGCAACGCTTGCATCTGGTCCAGCCACCCTCAAAACTGCCATCTGGAATACAAAAGTCTCTGCTGCCAATTTATTTTTAAGCCCTACCTGCCTGAAACCATCCAGAGCCATTAATCTCAGAGAGTAGTACCGCAGTGGAAGGCTCCCAGGTTATCATTATCACGCACAAGGCATTAGGTTAGGTATCAGTATCTACCACTATAATAATATTATTTTTTTTGTTCTCCAATCGATGATGACAAGGAGAGGAGGAGCGTAATCTCTTTTAAACTAGAGAGTCCTTCCTTCGGTCCTTTTTCACGGGACAAACTACAAAGAGATTATTACTCTTGCCTTTTTTTTCTACAAGAAGAGAGAAAAGGCCCCGCTCCACTTCAAAAGCTGATTACACAATCAGATTTGTATTGCGCCCTTTTGCGACTTGTTAAGATACGCGTGTCCCGAACTTCACAGGGGCCATGAACACTTCTTTTCTAAGCTATTCGACAAGTGTTTTACCACGGGTTGTAACTTTTTTTTTAAGAAACAAATTAGGTGTGTATGCTATTTTAATATAAAAAATTTAAAGGGTAATTTGAAAATTTTATACAAGTTTTAATTAAATAAATTAATAATTATTTATGTAAATAAATAAATTTTTTTTTTATTAATAACTACTAATGGGTTACACATGCTAAAATTATGATTTATATTTGGGTCAAGGTTACACATGCTAAAATTATGATTTATATTTGGGTCAATTTGTCAGAGAATCTAATGACTCACATTCATAAGAATAAATATGATTGTGATTTGATTGTAAATAAATTTTAGAAATTAAGTACTAGAAAGTAATTAATACAAGAAGTTATAATTCTAGATCTGAAAACAATCAAGTAAGGACCTCATTGAATAAATTTCTAAAATTAATTTTTAATAATATATGTGATATTATTAAAGAAACAAATTGATATTTTGACATGTATAATATTTTTAGATTTTTCTATTAATAAAAAGTTATATCACTTATTTTATTAGAGTAAAGTACAATATAAAAATACCTAAAACATAAAAGAAAAGATGTGGTTTATATGGATTACCATTAGAGACAAGATATCTGAACAGCTTGTAATTTGCAATAACTTGGCGTTAAAGCAAATATTAAAAACCAAAAAGAATATATGATGTAATCTTTGTATAAATCCTAAACAACTTTAAATTTATTTAACAAGATCCTTGAATTTTTTTTTAAAATTTAAATATATCATTTTTGAGAAATCCAACAAAATATACATATGGACTTCATTTAATCTGTACATTTCATTGTTCACCGTATTTTACTTGGTGTTGCCTGTTCTCGAGGCAGTTAAAAAGGGGCAAGTCCTTGATATTCTTGCCTTGTAATTGTGGAGACATCTTCTTCTTAGAAGTTGCAACAGGGGAATGCAACAAATTAAGTGGTGTCCAGAAGAGTTGCTACCTGACTCTTGGTTTTGGATGACTAACTCAGCTGTCTCCTTTGGCATTGGAGTTCAATATTAGCATAACAATACAACTTTTAGTAAGCATGTAAGATGCAACTACAATAATATGCACTAAAAGGATTTTTTAGCTATTAAAGCTACTTCCTGTGATCAGATGCACTTGCCTTCTCGACTCATCGGCTTGTGTAGGTTCATCTTCAACTTTTAGAATCGCTACTAGACCTGATAAATCGCATGCTAAAGGGCTTCTATGAAAGAATTGCAATAAGAAAATCAATTCAGGAATAAGCTATCCATTTAATTAATTCCTTGCTTGTATTGTTGACTTTGCTAGCACTAACTAATTGTACATCAGAACCATCAATCAAGGAGTTGAAAATTTTAGCAAATAAGTGAGTGTGTGAGCTAATTTACCTACACAATTCACCTCAATACTACTTGGAACTTATAGAATAAGAAATTTTGCACTCCAAACAAAGCTACTGGCTTCTTGTGGCTAGAAATGTCCAAGTTAATGAAAAGTTTGTGTACTTGTGACAAAAACTCTAATTCATATTGAGAACTCTAATCATGTCCTTCCTTCATTTTGGAGGGTTGAAGATGCACAACCACGAGATATAGGATCCAGAGCAAGAAAAGTGGTGGTTAACAGGCCCCAAGTTATTTCAGGAAATGTCTTGAAAGTTTCAAAAGGACCAAGTTTGTATGTTCGTGGAGGTCGAAATGTTGATAGCTTTAGCCTTTTCCAATAGTCCTCTAATGGAGTTCCACATAGTTTAAAAGTCTTATATAGGTGCTCAACCTGAGTGTTTCAAAGTTAATCATGTGAGATAACTAATGAGACTAGACACTGTAAGGAATAACCAAGAGTATTTTCCCAAGGTTATGTTGCTCATAAATACCCAGATTACGATCATTGGTTTCACCGTGTACTTCTGTATGTAAATTGAAAAGAGAGAATAGAATTTGCTGGAATGTAATGTATTATTGATCATATCACGTATTTATACAAGTGCATTTACAGTTATTCCAATAGATTAGGAATCAATTACTGCCCTGCAGTTTATCATCTTATAGAATTAGTTTTATAGTAGGAAAGCTAATGTGTACAAGTTATCCGTTCCTAATATGGATTCTCAACACTGTACTTTTTAGCATGAATGACTTACCTGCAAACATCTTTGCCAAGAGACATCCAGCACTCTAGAGATTGATACCAGTTATATAGAATGAATCACCTAGCAACAGCTCAGGAGCTTCATACCAAAGTGTCACAACTCGGCTTGTGAGAAGTTGCTTCTGTTTAGGAGAACAATAATTTGAAAGTCTAAAAATAACAATCTTTATAATCCCATTTTTGTTAATTAATAAGTTTGATCCCTTGATGTCTTTGTGTAACATTACCCCTTTTATGGTAGTGCTGTAGACCTAAAAGCAGTTGATTCATTAACACTTGATATGCATTAACAGAGAAAGTGAGCTACTAAAAAACTAATATGTGATCCGTAAAGATCAAATGGGTAAATCCACAAATCTCTCTCCATCTATGCCACTCAATTTCCTCTCTTCACCACTAACAGCACGACCACCATTATATTTTCTTGTTGGTTGTTTAGGCTTATGTAGCCTGCCAAAGTATATCTCTACCAAGTGGATCTTCCATGACAAACGATACCTGCTTTTTCCATATAGCCACTTTCCATTTTGAGCTTCTTTTTTGACACACACACACACACACACACACACACACACACACAAAGAAGGAAGGTGTATATAAGTAGAATATGTACATAAACGGTTATAATAAAGACATATAATTAAAAAATAGCAGTAACTCTTGTGAATGTAAAATCATGAAAAGAACTCTAAAGATAAGAGGTTATTGACGGTTAACATATAAATTAGTGAAGAACCCTAAAAAATGAAAAATTATCAGCAGTTGATATCACTCGATCATATATGACATATAACAATAAAAATCTTCACACAACTTAACGAAAACTCAAATTACTACATTGTAGTTTTATCAAATTCTCAGGATCTTTCAAGCCCGAAACTTGCAGGTTATAGAAAAATAGACGATAACTTTATTGAGATAATCAAGTAAGCTTGCAATTTTAATTTTATAAACTATATATATATATATATATATATATAATGTTTCATTATCTAGAAATTTCAATTCATGAATGTAATCAAAGTATGAGTCATTCTATGAATGTAAATATTATTTTTTCTAAGTTATTAAGTTTATTTTACATTCAAATTGTTTTAATTATTTAATTCTCTTTTTAGTTAAACTATTATTTCTGTGAAGTGAGTTTTATCATATTAATATTCTTGTAACCATGTAATACAAATTTGGAATTACATGATTAACTAGGATTAAGTTCATAATTAGAACCAATTAATTTAGAACTACAGAGTTCAAACCTGTTAACTTAAAATTTTAATTTTAAATTATAAAGTCCTTTTAAGTGAGTAAACACAAAACAATTTACATCAAGCACATGTTTTCTAAAAATATATTTTTCTTTATTTTATCTTTTCAAATATATTAGACATCTAAATTTATTCCAGTTCCTTTTTATAATATTCTAGGAATACCCGTCATTTTTTATTCCATCTATTTAAATTAAACCATATATTTTAAAGGCAATTATATTAAAATTGATATGAGTTAAATGATTTAAACAAATAAAAATAATAATGAAAATCACATCAATTTTAATATATAATTATGAATCAATACATAATACTAAATTTAAATAGATAAAGTATAAGATAGTAAATAATACACAGTACGGTTAGTTCCATGCCAATGAATACCATAAGAATAATAATAATAATAATAAAAAAACAACTTCAATAGAATTAGACTAGACCAGTTGGGTTTTTCCATGTCATATGTCATCTAATAGGTTGATTAAATTGATGTTTGATATTATAATAGTAGTTATTTTTTAAAATATTTTTTAATTAAAAATATATTTAAATAATAATTTTTTAGTTTTAAAATTTTATTTTTAATATCAATACTTTAAAATAATTTAAAAAAATATATAAAAAATTAATTTTAAATAAAAAATCAAAATTTTAAGAAATGCACGGTCACCCGTGTTCGAAGAAACTTCCTCCTAAATAGAGGCCTTGTCTGATATGGCCGAGATCTGTGTTGGGCTGCCACTGAAAAAGTAGCGACGGCTATCAGCATTTAGCACCTGACCGTCACTCCCTTTAATCCCGTCCTTTCTTTCCTGGTAGAAGCTCCAATCCAATGATTTCTCTAGGGTTTTGACAGCCCAAAAAAATAATTCTCCCTGGGGATTTCGCGTCAAGAAGGATCTCGCCCATCATTCTCTGCGTCGTCGAGGCATGCTTTTCTTTCTTTCCTTTATGATCTATGTGTGTAGGTGGTAATAGATTGTCAGCAGGGATTTGGATAAAAAAATTGGGTACGTGCAAAATATTTTGTTAGGATGGAGCTGTTTCTCTTTTCTTATTTTTTAGGTCTCTAGGTTTTGATTGTATTTTCATTCTTTGAAACCGCTCTTCCTTTTTTTTGAACACTTTGTTCTCCCAGCAAGAGATGAAGTTCTTAGCTTCGGTATGGTTTGCTAAGTTTAGCTAAAGTAAAACATAACATTCTCATTTGACAGAAACGGACTGGGCAATGGCATATGCCATTAGTTTGAAGGGAGATAAAGAATGTTATTCTAATGAATGAACGTTTGCGGGTTGCTGTGAAGCCCGTTTAATCGCTTCATCAATTGAATCTTCAAAATTTGCATATGAAGAGCTGGGTATTTTTTAGCTAACCCTGATATTACACATTATTGACTGGAGACAATTTTGGTTTGGTAGCCATTCTAGCTGTATTTTGTGTGCTTTATGCTAAAAATTTAGGAGATCCTACTTCTTTGTTTCCATGAGTGGGTTTATAGTAGAATTCTTTTTATTGTTGCTTGATACAGATTAACATGAGGCCGAGATCAGTTTGGTTAGAGTCACTCTTGATAAACAGAACATGAGAAATGGTCGTTTCTTAATATCATCTTGATGAGAGAAGTTTTAAAGATCTATTTTATAAGCAGGTTTAAACACTTTGGGATGTCATGATGTATTGCATTGATAACAAACTAGCAAATTTTCATCTCTCGTTGCAGTAAACTCCATGAATTGAAATGTGTCAGTATCGACCATGGGAAGATGATTCAGCACAAATTGAAGATTATGAACAACGTACTAGAAATAACACAGGGCATGTAGATACAAGGTTGGAGGCTCGGGTAGCTTTATTGGAGGCACGGATGGCAAATGTTGAGGCTCGAGTGGAAAGACTTGAGGCGAAGATGTTCTTTTTGCAAAAGGGAATGCGTGTAGTGTGCGCGTTGTTTTTGGTCACTCTTGCATATGCTGTATGTAAATGAATGCTGGAGATGATTCACTCATTAGTCTCAGGCTTGTATCTGCGCTGCTCTTAATGAGATACACTGGAAAATGTGTTCCATAAAATGAAGAATATTTGTGCCCACATAAAAGGCGGAAAGATGACTATATATACAAATACCTAATGTCCACTAGAGTAGAAGATAGCCCGCAGGGAGGACTAAGTTATGGGACCTGGTATTTGTTAATGTATCTGCTTATTACGGCTTGTCTGAATGGCAATTACCAATTATGATGCTAGATTGTTTATCTTCCTTTAGGTTATGACGATGTGATTACATTCTGCAAATTCACATCTTCACAAGCTGACATGCTACTATGCTAGTTATGCTAGCTATTTGTTCTGAGCAAGGTGCTGGATCTACTGCAGGAGAACCGCAGATGGCATGCATGATGAAGTTTCTTGTTCCAAATTGCTACAAAAATTTGAAGGCTTTGGTGATCTCCTGGTGGCCAGTTTAGGTGCAAGAATGTTTTCCAATGGTTCTTAAGTTCCTTCTCTGATAAGCTACAGGTTGACAACTCACTGGAATATGGTTCTTGCTGCTAACAGAACAAGCAAGTCGATCTCCTTTATACTTTTGAGGTTGCTCGTTGAGCGTTAGAGATCCAGCCTCAGTGAAACTCTTAACGTTCAACCTTCTCCATGCAAATGGTGTAGAAGACTTGAACACGAAAAGATAAAAAGAACCAAAGAAAAAAGAAAGGGGCTTCCGTCTGGAATCTGGATAATGACCGGATCGAGTTTCCTTATTCCAGATGTTGAAGGCTTGTTCATGATTTAACAGATGATAAATTAAGTTTAATGGCAGAAATTAAGGTTATGTTCTATATGATTTTTATAAATTGCTTTAAGTTTTGTTTTTTTTTTAACTTTTAAATTAAAGAAAAACTATAAAGTATATTTAGTTAGAAATAACTTTTAATTTAAAAAAAAATTGTTATAAAATTGAGTCAAATTTTTAATTTAATTAGAAGTTAAATTTTCTAATTTTGACTTATGGATTCTAACTTGTACAATATTTTTTTTTAAAAAATAGTTTTAATTTATTTTTATCAAACATGCTTCTAACTTAAAGTAGAAACTATAATTTAAAAGTCACATCAAACGAAGGGAAAAACTAAGCCCTGGATTACAATGAAGAATACTTGAAACTGAAAATAATAGCAGAGGGATGAGAAACAGAATGGATGTTACCCAATTTCATCAATATAATGGGATGAGCAGGCGGAATTTGATTATGAACATTATGCAAGGATAGCACTCCACTTGCGAACGATTGTCGCTGAAACAACCTCTTCTTCATGATGTATAAGAATGGATGTTGTCCATTGAAGTCGAGATAATATAGATCACCGAAGGAGTTGCAAAACCATGTATATGCTACAGCAATTATAGAAATCAAAACGTATAGGTGTCTTTGAGGACGAAGAAGGCAATTGCAGAGATCAAAAGGTATCCATGGCTCTGAGATCAAGCGTGTAGTTATTCCAGATCTATTATCCCGAAATTGGACAGAAGAATCTTTACTTGATCAACAAAGTCTGAGCCCGTTGCATACTCTGTTAGCATCCCAACAGCAAAACCAAACATTGCCCATCTGCTCAACCAGAAATGCAAGCGGCATCAGATCACGTAGAGCTTTAATTTTTCATGAAAAGATATGTGAACGCATTTTCTCTTTCATTTGGGAAAGGAGGGATTTTTTTTTATTTGTCAGCGCAGGATAAATTACAAACAGTCTGCAGAAACCTTATGAAGGATTATGCTGGAACTCAAAACGAATAGATTACAATTTAAAGGGAACAGCTGGTTTTTGAAAGGGAAAAGGAAAAGAAACACTTGCAGAACAAAAATCAAGAAAAACTAGGGGTAAAAATGAGAGTGAAGAAACATCTTTCTCGCTTCAAAAGAAGCTTTTGCAAGTCTGGGGTGCAATGGATGCGTACCACCCGCACTGCCTTGCCTTGAGCACTACTGATTGGTTAAGCATAGAAAATCACCAAGATAGTGAACATTACAGGGGTCACAACGTCGTGAGAAGCATTAACTTGAAGGAGACTATATTTAAGCACAATCTACAAAGGAAAAATGTGCACCCTTTTCCTTTTAAAGGCTCAAGAACAATGGGTTTGAAATACTTTCAGTTATCTATTCAAGGAGGCATTCTTGCTGATATGATCATTCCAAGGTTCTCCTGCATAGGCTCTTATTATTTGTTCTAAATACGAAGACGACTGAAACTAAATTGGCAAGAAACTAACTACTTTTAAGCCAGTTTTAGTGGGAAGAAGCCATATCATCACTTCTCTTTTCTCTACGAAAAATGTATCATTTTGATTGGCCTAGTCGTTCAATTTCACTATTCAGGACCATGTAACCATCAACTTGGGGAAACACCCACGAATCTATCCAGTTAGATGAAGTATCCACGTAAACCCAGATAACCTAAACTTTCAAAAAATCCAAATTGCACAGGGAAAACTACAGAAAAACAAAAACAAAACTGATTACCTCCCATTAGCAATCTCATTCTTGCCAAAGAACCCAAAGAAAGGACCTTGATCTGCTTCCTCAAGCTTCTTCTGCTTAAAATATTCTTGAAGCTCCTTAGCCTTTTGTCTCTGAAACTCCACAGTCATCACATTTTTGTCCTCCACAGCCACCTTAGCAGCTGGCTTGGGTGGTGGAGCCAATGGAGAAGACAGTGAAGAAGGAGGAACGGGCTTCAAGGGAGGCGATGGTGATGCAGGCGGGGAAGGTTCTCTAAGAGGAGGGGCCACGGGTCTCCTTACAGGCCCTTCAGCTTGAGAGCTCCTTATGGTCACAATATAAGGCTTAGTTGTTGTAGAAAACCTATAGTAAGAAGATGTCGAGGAGGTTGATGAAGAGGAAGATAGAGAGGAGCAAGATGATGATGATGAAGGGTTTGGGATTTTGATGTACGGAATTGAGGATGCCACTGACATTTTTTCCTGCTCTTCTTTCTTAATCCAAGTACTAAATCTCTCTCTCTCTCTCTCTCTCTCTCTCTCACTAAATTCTTTCTCAGTAGGATAATTGTTTCTTTTTCTGTGCAGACGTGGGTTTCTTCTTCTTCTTGTTTTTTTTTTTTTTTGGTTTAGGAGGGATTTTGTGTAAGTGAGGTGTTTTCAGAATCAGAAGACAAGAGGTGTGTGGGTAAGGTGCGGCCAAGTTCGAAGGAGCGGTGACTTTGGCGCTTAGCAGCCACTCAAGCATGTGGGATGTTACCAACATGCCCCTCTTCTCTTCGCTCACCAGAAATCACCGCGTGTAAAAAAGACTCCAGTTTTTCGTTTTGACGCGATTTAAGTATAGTGGCTATGTTAACTGTGTCACGGTTAGATATTTTTAATTTTTATAAAACATTATATATATAGATTTTTTTAATATATTTTTGTTGTTAAAAATATAATAAATTAAAAAATTTATATACATATATAATCAAATAAAATAAAAATTATGTGTTCTAATAAATAAATAAAAAATTATTAATAATACCTAAAAACAAAACTTCAAAAACTAAGAGATAAATATAGATTAAGATATTTAATCTTGAAAAATAAGACATTAAATTGATTGAATAAAATAATAAAAAAAGAATAACATGTAAGGTTATACATATTAAAAATGTCATCTGAAAATAAATATTTTTTTATTTTTAAAAATATAGTTTATCTATATAAAAGATAAAAACATAACCATAGACGAACTAGAAAAACCTCTCTGAAAATTAAACGCATAACAAAAAATTAATATTATTTAAAAAAAATTATCTGAACAAAATAAAAGAGAGGATGTTTTGTTAATTTTTTCATTTTTTTTAGTTTTTTAACTAGTCACGTCATTTTGTCTCTTTTCAATTGCATTTTTTAAAGTTATATTTTCATGGTAATCATGCCAACAACAGATGACGCGTTGCCTGTTTTGCCTAGATTCCGGCTACTATGGTGATAGGAAAAGCAAGGCCTATGCTCTTTTGACCCAAAAACCTGTTTTGCAACCCGTTTTTGACCTAAAACACCTACAAAACACTCTAGAAACCATGAAAAACTCATTCATAGCCTCAAAAAACCTAAAACACCGCCCAAAAAACTGAACTTAACTCGAAACAAAAAATCAACCCAAGCTCAGATATGTTTTTCATGAACTTTAAAGGTACAAAAACACCTAATATGAACTCCCCACATCAAATTAAACAATTTGACACAAAAATATTTCATTTTAGTGGCTTAAATCGGTGCCAACGACAAATTTCTCTTTCTACCGCCGGAATCCGGTGACCCTTCTCTCTCTCTCCTCTCTTAATCAGGGACCAAAAAATAAAAAAAATAAACCTCTGTACCGAAATGGAACTGGAACAATTTTGAGGGACCACAATTGTATAATTTGCGTGATTGTTTAAGTTGGAGGACCAAAGTGAATGTTTTGAAACTTATGTTACGTCACTTATGTTTGCCATGTTTTTCATTTTAGTCCTCCTCTTCTAATCCCACTCTTTCATAAGAATTTAAAATCAAGTGCTCTTTAAATAGGGACTTGATCGTCCAAAAACAGAGCTTGAGGACCAAACTGAAAAAAAACAAAAATTTCAAAGTGACAAATGTACAATGAAAATCTCACGCGTTTTAGTATATAAGTAAATTTTTTACTACAATTTTTAAATATTTTATCATCTAAAAAATATATTAAAAAAATATATTTTATATTTTTTAAATGATTTTAATGTATTAATATAAAAAATAAATTGGAAATCTTAAAAAAATCATTTTGAAGTATTTTCAATTGAAAAACACTCAGCTTTACAATATCAAATAGACATGTAAGTTAGGAAGCCAAATTTGGAGAAATTCCCGACTTCTGGTCCAAATGCAGACAATCACTAAATATTACAAAAGCCTAAAACATGTGAGAAAAGTACTATTATACTTATGTCTTGATTTATCATGGATTATAATAGTAAATTGATGGTTTTGTCCTCGAAATAAAATTAATTGAACTACCCTTGAGGGGTAAAATAATCTTTTCACGAGGTTCATTTTTCATTCTATGTTTGTCAAGGGACAACTCATTCTTTTCTCAATTTTTTTGCATGGCAAATTCAAAATTCTCAAGGTATGGCTTTAAGGGATTTTGTGTAATTTCATAAAGGTTTTTTCATAGTAATTATTTGGTCCCAGGAAATGTGATAATTTGATAAATAAAATGAGAACAAAAAATGAGAAAATGTTGTGTTGCGTGCGTCAGAGTGTCTGCCGCTTTCAAGCAACACATGTAGCTTACTCTAGTAGTGAAAAACTTCCTTCCATCATGTCAATAGACTCCTAGCGGTGTTCTCTTCTTTAAGAGATGAAATGTGTTGATTGTTGTCGTCGATAATATTTTTTTTCTTTCTCTCTACTCACTTGAAATTCACATTGGCCATTTGAAATTTCAGGTTAATCCCTTTAGTTGTGTGTATTTGAGTGTCGGTCCTTTTTTTTTAATTTGTAATTTTAATCTTTGATCCTTCTGTAGGTTTTTGATTTTTTTTTTAATTTCACCATTCAATTTAAATTTATTATTTTTTCATTCAATTTTAGTCGTGATTCTTTTTATTTCTTTTTTTTGTGCTTCTTTTGTAAACTTTTGATTTTTTTTTTGAATTTCATCATTTGATAAAAAAAAATTTAGTTTGTTATTTTTTTTAATTTAGTCCTCATTCTGTTGGTGGTTTCTTCATTTAATTATTTTGTGAATTTAGATTTTGTATTCAATTTAACCCTTCGATCCAAAATTATTCATCATCTCATTTTTATTTTAAAAAATTGATCATTATTCTTTTAATTGCTATTTTTTTTTTCTCTTGGATCATTTTGTATAATTATTTTTTTTCCAATTTCATTATTTGAAATTTTATTAACTGAAAATTGGGCTTCATGATTTTTTTCAGGATTGATGTTTATGTTCAAATGGCTTGAAACACGGGTTTTATACACTAACACGGGTTGATTTTTTTATTATTATTTTTTTTACCTCATTACTTGACATAGATTTTTTTAGAAAATAGGTTTTGTGGTTTTCTTTGTTTTCTTTTCTATCGAGTTATCTTGATCTTATAACTTAGCCACTGGGGTTGGCAGGTTAACCCGGGTTGGCTCACTTCTTTTTTATGGCTTTCAATTACTCTTTTTTCTTTTGGATCCTTTTGTGTGGTTGATTTTTTTTTTATCTGTTAATAATTGGTTTGTTGAGAATTGAACTTTATAATTTTTCAATATTTGATGCTTCCGGTTAGATGACTCGAATCATGAGTTTTATAAGCTAACAATGACTTTTTTTAAAAAAAAAAGAGTTTCGTGATTTTTTTCATTTCCCTTTCTATTAAGTTACCTGATAGCATAATTTGATAGGTAGGTGTGATGAGTTGACTAAGGTTGGTTAGAGCTTTTTTTTGGCTTATAATTGCTAAAAAAATTGTATCCTTTTGTATGATTGATTTTTTTTCTTTTCAATTTAATCATTCAACATTTGATTAATCGAAAATTGAGCTTTGATGTTTTTCAAATTAATTTGGTGTTTTTGATCAAATGACTCGGGTCACGAATTTAATAGGTTAACACAAGTTGACATTATTTTTTAGGTTTTTTTATTTATTGAGCTTTTTGATTGAGCCCGTCTAAGATCACACATATTATGATTTTGGAAAATTAAATTAGAAGGTTGTCTTTTTATGTTATTAAATTATTTGAACTTATTAAATATAGTTCACTCAATGACTTGGATCTTGAATTTCTTTTACTTCTTTAGAAATCTTTGCCTTAACTTTGTCCTACATATGTCCAAAAAAATTTAGCTTGGCTCACACTATTATGCTGATCACCGATATAAGTTTACTTAAGTCTTTTTTTTTTTTTGCTTTTTGCCTTTAATATTTAATTCATTATAAATAGAATTTTTAATTTATTTCAATATAGGTTTCATAGCTTTATCATAATATGATATAAATTACCTCACAATCTAAGATTACCATTGTTGATCCAAATGGATATAATATGTTGGTCTAAATATATTTTTTAAAAAATATATTGTTCAAAATATCATAATTAAAGTATTTTAATAAAAGTGTTTCAACTTATGCATCAAGTTTTTGACTTCCTATTGCCTTGATATTTTTTTGAATGGAAAAAAAAAAGACAACAACAACTAGCACAAGCTAGAAAGCTAGCACGTACCAGAGATTGACCAGCAAACGTGACTAAAACCTTGAATAAATTGAACTACCAAATTATTGTATTCTCTTCTCATGCCTTAATCTGGTCACAGAGTAATTCCTTTCGGGCTGTTCTCAGAGCGCTTAAATCTATCCTCGAAATAAATAGAAAAAGAGAGAAACAGTTCAACTTGGTTTCGTATTGCTGTGATTCCTGGAAAAGCTTTCTCGTCAGTCTGAAGACTGAATAAAAATGGTAAAGGTGAATAATATCACAAAATGGGAGCATACAAGCTAATCCATCAAACTACCAATAAATGGCCAAAAATAATGAGACATTAATTGAGAAAACAATGGGCAGGGCAATCACAAGTAACAAGAATAAGGTGATAAAACAGCGTGAAGATTACAGTAACAAAATTGAAATCCTCATCAATTG
>Ga0325402_1002433_pt1 | contig 16352 bp, 19 predicted proteins | sample PopdelMetagenome_22_FD_207212 | JGI IMG/M metagenome (GOLD analysis project Ga0325402, IMG submission 207212) | Populus deltoides microbial communities from Bellville, Georgia, United States - Xylem-PdKOR-R3 | ecosystem: Host-associated > Plants > Phyllosphere > Stem > Wood/Secondary xylem... | reverse complement strand
TCGTCTATTCAATTGCTTCCATGTCGACTTGACATTATGGATATAGTCAAGGGTAGTCAGTGCTCTTTCTGAACAGGTAATGCTGACTGATAGGCCAAGAAGATATGAAAGAATCCCTAATAAGAATTCAAGTTTTTAGCTTGTGTGAAGACCAAGTATCAGCTTTTATATTTTTTTCTTTGCTGTTGTTTTGCTTTGTTTACTCATTCAAAGTTGTTACTTATTTCCATTTAAATAAGGCTAGATAGTTTCTTGAGTTAAAGCTGATTTGTTAAGCTTAACTCTATTTATTGGAACGTTAGCAAGGAATAAAAATATATCAAATTTCTTTGAAAATAGTTGTGGTTTAGCTTTCACCCTAAGAAAGCCAAAATTCGTTAACATTGTCTCTGCTGTTGATTGAGACTTATCATTGGTATCAGAGCAAGGTTACAATGGCGTCCAACAAAGAAAGGATCGAAGCTTTGGAAGCTGGACTTGGTGGAGTTCAAGATGGAATGCAACAACTGGAGTTAGGCGTAACAGATAAGCTACACCATTTGGAGGAAACCATCAACAAGTTATCAGAAGCTTTTCTGTCAACCAGAGAAGTTTCTAGCAATAACCAACGAGAAGGATCTTTTCACTCAACCTGAGAGGGGAACAATAACAACAGGCAGATTTTCTCATCCACTATGGCAAAGTTGGCATTTCCAAAATACTCTAGAGAAGATCCAACCGAATGGCTTAGCAGGGTAGCTCTAGGGGTGTTCAAATAAATCAAAAAATCGATTAAACCGAGAAAACCAGAAAAAAAATAACCGAAAAAACCGAACCGTGAAAAAAAACCGATTAAAATTTTTAAAAAACCAACCGGTTCGATTCGGTTTTGGTTTTTTAAGTCTGGAACCAGAAAAACCGAACCGAACCCGAACCGAAAAAAACTGAGCCAAACCGAGCGAAACCGGTTTGAACTGGTTTTTGCTCTAAAAAACCGAACCAAAACCGGTCGGTTTGAACTGGTTTCGGTTCGGTTTTGGTTTTTTTTAAAAAAATTCGGTTTGGTTACTTTTTTTGATAAAAACCGAACCGTGAACACCCCTAGGTAGCTCAATTCTTTGAATTTGAAGGCACAAATGATAATCAGAAAGTATCTCTAGCATCTTTTCACCTTGAAGGGGAAGCTAACCAATGATGGCAATGGATGCGGAGAACGTACCGGGAGGAAGGCCGATTGGTGACCTGGGAGTTTTTTAAAGAAGAATTGTTGGCTCGTTTTGGACCAACAGACTGTGAAGACTTTGATGAAGCACTGTCTAGAGTTCGTTAGATTGGATCCCTTCGAGATTACCAAAAGAGTTTGAAAGATTAGGCAACCGAGTTCACGGTTGGACACAAAAAGCTCTTGTCGGCACGTTCATGGGAGGATTCAAATCTGAGATAGCAGATGGAATTCGAATGTTTAAACCCAGAACATTGAAGGAAGCCATCAGCCTAGCCAAAATGAGAGATGAACAGTTAGCTAGAACAAGGAGGTTCACACAACCTCCACCGTTGAACCGCATATCCATCGCCACCTCTCCAGTAAATCATCCTATCCCAGCAAATGCAACTAAGAGATTGAGTTGGGATGAAATGCAGGAACGAAGAGCACAAGGACTATGTTTCAACTGCAATGATATAAATTCACCCCTGGACATAAGTGCCAAGGGCCTCAACTTATCCTTTTTGAGTGCCAACCTGCAGAATATGAGATGGAAGAAGAGGAGTTGTAGATAGCAGATAACAGATAACATGGGAGATCAAGTTGAACCAGAAATCTCATTACATGCACTAACAGGTTGGACATCCCCTCAAACCATGCGAGTAGCGGCTACCATCGGGTCTCAACACGTGATGGTGTTGATTGACAGTGGATCCACTCATAAATTTTTGAGTGAGAAGATAGCTAGATTGCTACGACTTCCAGTGCTACTAACAAAATCATTTGCTGTCTGCATAGAAAATGGAGAACGACTATTCTGTCAAGGTCGTTTTGAAGAGGTACAAGTAAATATGCAAGATATTCAATTTTCACTCACCATCTATTATTAACCTCTAGTAGGACTTGATATGATGTTAGGCATCCAATGGCTGGAGATGCTTGGTTATGTGGTTTGTAATTGGAAACAATTAACCATGGATTTCCATTGGGATAAACAAGCATGAAGATTACAAGGAATCAACCAACCCATTCAAGCAACAACATTAGCCTCAGTTACTAAAGAAATGTGTTAGGGCCAACTGTTGTTTGCTATCTATCTACAAACCAACGAGAAGGTTACCTGGGCAGACACCAATTCTGACATACAACAAATCTTGAAGGATTATACAAATGTGTTTAAAGAACCAACAACACTACCACCCCTAAGAGACATTGATCATCACATAAACCTCAAAGAAGGCACTAAACCCATCAACGTGAGGTTGTATAGATATACACTTTTTTAAAAAACAGAGATTGAAAAACAAGTCAACAAAATGCTCAAAATGGGAGTCATTCAGTTCAGCACCAACCCATTCTCATCCCCGGTTTTATTGGTAAAAAAGAAAGATGGCACTTGGTGATTTTGCACAGACTACCGGGCACTGAATTTAGCCACCATCAAAGACAGATTTCCCATACCTACCATAGATGATATGCTAGATGAGTTATATGATGCAACCTATTTCACCAAACTATATTTGAGAGCTGGTTATCATCAGGTACGAGTTCATGCTTCTGATATTCCAAAAACTACCTTTAGAACCCATAACGACCATTTCGAATATCTACTTATGCCTTTTGGTTTATGCAATGCCCCATCCACTTTCCAAGCCACTATGAACTCTATATTCTGCCCTCATCTTCGTAAATTTATACTAGTTTTTTTTACAACATTCTTGTTTATAGTCCTACCTAGGAATCCCATCTAGAACATGTCAGGATCACATTAGACATATTGAGGCAATATCAGTTTTTCATCAAATCCAGCAAGTGTGATTTCGGAAAACAGGAACTAGAATATTTGGGTCATATTGTGACACACCAAAGAGTAACGTAGACAACAAAAAAATTGAGGCCATGGTAGCTTGGCCACAACCTATTAATATTACTGAGTTGCGTGAATTTCTAGGCTTGACAGGTTTTTACAGGAAATTTTTTCAGAATTATAGACTTTTGGCTCGGCCCCTAACCAATCTCCTCAAAAAGGGAAACTTTCAATGGATTGTAGAAGTAGGAGATGCATTCAACCTGCTGAAGCAAGCCATGACAACGACTCCAACTCTAGTCATGCCTAATTTTAATGACTCCTTCATTATTGAAACTGATGCCTCCAGTGATGGAATTGGTGCTGTTCTTACTCGGTAGGGCCGACCTATTGCATTCATGAGTTGTGCTTTAGGCATCAGCAAACGGGCATGGTCCATTTACGCTAAAGAAATGTTGGCAATTGTTGAAGCAATTCGGACATGACGGCCCTATCTCTTGGGTCAAAAATTCTTCATTCAAACCGATCACAAGAGCCTTAAATATTTCTTGGAACAGCGTGTGGCTACTCTAGAGAAACAAAAATGGGTAGCAAAGCTGTTGGGCTATGATTATGAAATTCTCTACAGACCAGGACGTGAAAACTCAGTAGTTGATGCTCTCTCACGCCGTCCTGATAGCCCCCTCCTTAACCCTTTATTTGTTCCTCAGTTCACTCTATGGGATGACATGAAAAGAGCTGCACAAGATGATCCATACATGCAGTAAGTTAATCATTGATCAACTAAAGACCCTACTGGTCCATACTCTATGCAAAATGGTTTATGTTTGTATAAACAAAGAGTAGTGGTTCCACAAGCTATCCGCAACCAGCTACTACAAGAATTTTATGACAGCAAAATGGCAGGACATTCTGGTGTGTTGAGAACATTCAAGCGGTTAGCTCAACAATTTTATTGGCCATTCATGTATCAATCAGTGTAGGATTATATTGTGCAGTGTGAAGTTTGTCAAAGAGCCAAAACTGCAACTCTTGCTCCAGCCGGATTACTTCAGCCATTGCCCATTCCTTGTCAAGTGTGGGAGGATATTAGTTTGGATTTTATTGAAGGCCATCCCTCTTCTCACGGCAAAGATATTCTTTTGGTGGTTGTAGACAGACTCAGTAAGTATGCTCATTTTTTTGCTTTGTCCCATCCATTTTCTACAAAGACTATAACTGAAAAATTTGTAGAACATATTGTCAAACTCCACGGTATGCCAAAATCCATCGTTAGTGACCGTGATCCCATCTTTATCAGCAAATTTTAGCAAAAAATTTTTCACAATGTCAGGAACTAAGTTGAAATTGAGCTCTGCTTACCATCCGCAGACTGATGGACAAACAAAAGTTGTGAACTGTTGTGTTGAACAATACCTCCGTTGTTTTGTCCATCAATGGCCACGAAAATGGTATAGTTACTTACCTTGGACTGAATTCTTGTATAATACTACCTATCACAGCTCCACAGGGATGACGCCCTTCCAAGCATTGTATGGTCGGCTTCCTCCTTCTATTCCTCTATATTCGGATGGCTTATCTCGAGTCAATAAAGTTGATTAAAGCCTCTTACATCGGGATGAATTACTCCAGCACTTGAAGATGAATTTAGACAGAGTCTCTAATCGAATGAAACAGACAACAGACAAATCAAGGTGCTCTATAGAATTTCAAGCAGGTGATCTGGTTCTCTTAAAGTTACACCCTTATCGCCAACAAACCGCATTCAAACGAGTTCACCAGAAACTTGCCAGTAAGTTCTACGACCCTTATTGCATCGAGAAGAAGATTGGCAATGTTGCATACTGTTTACAATTACCAACCAGCACAAGGATCCAGCCCGTTTTTCATGTTTCTCTCTTAAAGAAATATATTAGGGATCCTCCACAGGTTAACTTAGAGCTGCCGCCAATTACAGATGAAGGAGTAGTTTCTATAACACCAGAGAAGATCCTTGAGACACGTTGGATTAAATAGGGGGAGAAATTTGTGGAAGAAAGTTTGGTGAAGTAGAAGCAGTTGCCTACTGACGATGCTACTTGGGAGAACACTCTATTACATACTCAATTTCCTTTTCTGAACCTTGAGGACAAGGTTCCTGTCAGAGAAGGGAGTATTAATATGCCAAGAAGATCTGAAAGAATCCCTAAGAAGAATCTCAAGTTTTTAGCTTGAGTGAAGACCAAGTATCAGCTTTTATATTTTTTCCCTTGCTGTTGTTTTGCATTGTTTACTCATTCAAAGTTGTTATGTATTTCCCTTTAAATAAGGCTAGATAGTTTCCTGAGTTAAAGCTGATTTGTTAAGCTTAACTCTATTTATTGAAACGTTAGCAAGGAATAAGAATATATCAAATTTCTTTGAAAACAGTTGTGGTTTAGCTTTCACCCTAAGAAAGCCAAAATTCATTAACATTGTCTCTGCTGTTGATTGGGACCTATCACTGACACTTTGAGACAACACTTAAACTGCCTAATTGGACAGCTTTGGCACGTTTACACCTTATAGGTGCCATCATGATAGTGCCTACATACTTTTATTGCTCGTAAAGGATCACAAAATCCTCCGTTGCTGATAAAACCACTCGGTTGACGCCATACTTACGATGCTTCCTTGATATACCTAACAAGTCGATCTAAAGCATTTAGATAAGCCTGATGAACACCACGATCAACATGAGGTTTATTTCTTTCCTCTCCACCTGGGGATAGACCTGTCAACCAATCATCAGAATAGTAATACGGAGTTAGCTCATATGTAGTTGGAACTTCCTAACACATATCAACACCTCTCGACAAACACGTCCATGAGCATCCCAACAGATCATTCATTTTTTGATGGACTTCTACTTCCCCTATGCAGGCCTTGTTTGAATCACAATACCGGATCTTGCCCCATATTGGCTTAATACACATCAATGTGATATTGAGTATCTCTCAAACGTCATCATCCGTAACAGCTTTCTTTAATTCTCTATGCCCCATACTTGAGTTCAACCTATCTTTTTTAAGTTCACCCCATTCTTCACTCAAAACCAAGTTTATCAAAGCATTCTTTACTGTTGACATGATGAGTGACACGACCAAAAGATTGATGTCTTCTCCCAAGTGCAGGAGTGTCGAAGTAATAAATAACTCGGTAAGACCGGGGTTGAACCACAGGGAGGTTAACTATATAAATTATAAATAACAACAACAACAACAACAACAACAACAACAACACTAGTAGTAGTAGTAGTAGTAGTAGTAGTAGTAGTAGTAGTAAAAATAAAGAGAGCTTTGAGATGTGATACTGATATAAGGATTCAACGATGACAAAAACAATTTTCAAGGTTAGAGGATCCACTAATGGTATTTCAAACAAGTATAATATAAACTCTTATTATTCAACTGGAAACCACACACAAAGGATTCAACCAGATTATAAATTGTTAACATGATTACATTAGTTATCTCATTCGAATAATGCTAATACTTGTAAAAGTTGTCAGGCATTCATGATTATAACTTATGTTAACAACAAATCAAGTTCCTTTCATAGCACAGGTGTCAGTTATACCATACAGTTTGGACTATGAAAGTGCCAAGTATTTGTTGTACCAAGGGTTATACAACATAAATCTAGATTAACCATTTAACAAGCAAAGTATTAAAAGTGAACAAGATAACAAATATAAAACATGTTAGTATTAAACATAAAAGTCCATGTTGAATTTACACTATACTTATTCTTACACCATTAGTGTAACCTTTTCACCTTGACATAATAAACTTAGCTAAACATAATGAAGAAGAGAAACATAAATAAACAAGATAAGAACATAAATAAGATATAAGTTAACTAAGTAAAGGAAAGGAAATGAAAAGCATAAACAAGAGATTAATATAAACAAAACTTAAGCATTACAAAGAGAGATAGCAAGAGCATGATCTTGATCTACCAACCAACATGCCTAAATACATGGTAAATGCCTCCTTTTATAGGCCAAAATTCGGAACTATTGATTTGTTGACTAATTATTGAGTGGGTGGCCACATCTTAACTTGGTGACAATCCTTATCTTCTTGTCTCTAAAAAACGTCATAATTTGAACAGACTTAAATCATGAAAGTTCTAGGAAATTATTTCAGCTTTCCATAGAAAAAAAGTTGAGATCATTTGGACTTCTAGAACTCGAGATATGGGCTGAACACTAAACAGTATTTGGGTTGTAGGATAGATTCAGACTTCTCCATTGTTGCTACAATTTGGACTTGAAAACAACCTTTTTAAATCTTGGACTCCTCATGAAAGTTTTAGGCCTATGTCTTAGCTTTCCATCCATATAAGGCAGACCTAAATCCAAGATCTACAGCTCCAGATATGACCCGATGACCAAACAGTGTTCCAGTTTGGACTGAACCAACATCTCTTTTCTAAGTTTGTCCCTCTTTTTGTCCTTTTAATTTCCGTACTTAAACTCATCAACCAATCCTTTCATCTATGTGATAGGCTTGCATTTAAGATGAACATTTACCATAAGTCAAAGGTATCTTATGGTATCAGACTTGTTATTATAAAACATACTTTAGTTAAGGAGTTATTGATACTTTAAGTGCAAAATGATGGTATAAAACCTTGATAAAAATATACTTTTAAGTACTAATCAATGAGATGTCTGATTAATTATAGGAATTAAATCATATTTTATATTTTGTAACCTGATTAGTGCCTATTCAGATCAAATCTTGTATAGGCAGTAGTTATGTGAATCTGACCAATTATAGAAGTCAGATCAAATCTTGTACAATATTATTACAATTCCTTATAATAGGATTGTTGCCTATTCAGAGCTCTGCCTATATGTTTCCTCCTATAAGAAGAAGAAGAAGAAGAAGAAGAGATATGAAAAATTTAACTTATAGACACCATTGTTTTCTACATGGTATTAGAGTTAGAATTATAGAACTGATCAAACACGAATCTCATATGTTTTTTTTCTAAAAGTCATATATAATAATTATATGATGAATCTCAACTTGATTGTTCCCGTTCAAAAAAATAGCCAAGTATCACCCATTATTATTCATCAAGACAGTTCTGCATTCCCTACCAACATCATATTAGATGAAAGTAATTATCCACTATGGTCTTAACTAATGGAGATGCACATGGCTGCTCATAACAAAACCAGATACCTCATTGACGAAGCGAACAAAACCAAACCCGAAGATCCCATGTTTACAACATGGATCACCGAAATTCAAAAGGTGAAAATTTGGCTTATTGATTCAATGAGTCTGTTACTGATGCAACGATTTATTCACTTGTCCACAGCCAAGGAAATACGGGAGGCTGTGTCGGAGACCTTTTATGATGGCTTAGGTGAAACTCATCTGTTTGAATTAAATCAGAAGTCTTTCTCTATCAAACAAGAGGGTAGATCTGTGTCAACCTATTACAATGAACTGATTGCTCTATTCTAAGAAATCGATCACAGAACTGCTTCCCAAAGAGAGACAGTTGAAAGCGTGGTCTAGTTGCATTCAACAATACATCGACTTCGGGTTCATATATTTCTGTGTGGACTTGATTCTGAGTTTGATCAAGTCCATGAAGAAATATTACTTAAAGATCCAAAACTAGATTTGGAGAGTATATATGCCTATGTAAGGAGGGAGTTTCAGCAAATACAAATAATGGGGAGCTATCAATCAATTACTGAACACTCTGCACACTTTGCCATAATCACAAACCAATCCCGTTAAGGACCAGCGTCTAATGAAGAACAAAGAAGAATCGTAATCATTCATCTGCTGGAAAATATATAATTCTTGTATATGGGCATTGTGGTGAATCGGGTCACTTAAAGCAAAGGTGTTATTAGATCATTGGTTATCCTGAGTGGTGGGATTTCTCAAAGAAACCAATGAAGAAATTCACAGGAAAAGCCATTATGACCACGGTTGAAACTCAGCCTACTGTTGATATTGCTCACTCAAGTAGTGTTTAAGGTAAATGCATTCTCTGCAATTTCTAAGAATAATAATTGGATTATTGATACAAGTGTATCAAATCACATGGTTAAAGACACTAGTCAGTTACAATCCCTTCACTCTTCTACACATTCCTTTATTTCCACAGCTAACGGCAGTACCTCTTCTACGTTGGTGAAAGCACTGTCATCTTGACTCAAATTCTCACTTTAAACTCAGTCCTAGTTGTCCCATCTCTTGAACATAATCTATTGTCAATTGGTCAAATTACTTCTGCTCTTAATTGTACTGTAACCTTCTGGCCTTTATTTTGTGTTTTTCAGGACATTTTGACTTGAAAGATTCTTGGTTATGATGTTAAACGAGGCAAACTCTATTATTTAGAACTTACAAAAAATAGAGGACAAAAATTCAGCCAAGCGTATCAAACTAGAAGTTCAGATACAGATCAAGCAATAATATGGTTATGGCACCAATAATTGGGACATCTTTCTTTTGGGTATCCTAGAAAATTACAACCGCATCTTTTTAACGTAGTCCATGATTCAGAGTTTCATTGCAATGCTTGTGAGTTGGCTAAAAGCCATCGTATTATACATTCTGATGTGTGAGGTCCTGCAAAAATTTCTACCATATCGAAAGCTTGTTATTTTGTCACATTTATCGATGAATGTACTAGAATAACTTGGATGTCTTCGCTACACAAAAAAAGTGATGTTTTTACAGCATTTCAGGAATTTCATAGTATAGTGGGTACTCAGTATCAGAAATAGATTCGTAGTTGACAAACTAATAATGCTATGGAATTCCTTAACACTTGTGTTCAAAAGTATCTACATCACTATGGAATTCGGCATCAAACTTAACAGAATCGATTGGCCGAATGAAAAAATTAACAAATATTAGAGGTGGTTCGTGCTTCCCTCTTTGGCATGCACATGCCTCGGTACAACTGGGGAGAAGTGACACGATCAAAAGATTGATGTCTTATCTCAAATGCAGGAGTGTCGAAGTAATAAATAATCCGGCAAGACCGGAGTTGAACCATAGAGAGGTCAACTATATAAAATTACAAATAATAAATGGAAAGGAGTTGAAGAGAACTTTTGAGATGAGATATTGATGTAAGGATTAAACAAGAATAAAACACATATCAAGGTTAGAGGATCCACTAATGGTATTTCAAATAAGTATAATATAAACTCCTTTTATTACTTAACTGGAAACCATATACAAAGGAGGTTCCAATCAGATTATAAATTATTTACATGATTATATTAATTATCTTATTTTAGTAACACCATACTTTTAAATATTGTCAGGAATTCATGATGTTAACTTATGTTAACAACAAATCAAGTTCTTTTCATAGCAAAGGTGTCGGTTATACCATACAGTAGGCTATGAAAGTGCCAAGTATTTGTTGTATCAAGGGTTGTACAACACAAATCTAGATTAATCATTTAACAAGCAAGGTATTAAGAATTAGTAAGATTTAAAGATAAGACATGTTAATAACAAACTTTCTTGGACACTCCTGGTTAATAAACATTGAAGTCCATGTTGAGTTTATATTATACCTATTATAACACCATTAGTGAAATCTTTTCACCTTGACATAATAAACTTAGCTAAACATTGTGAAGAAGAGAAACATAAATAAACTAGATAAGAACATAGTTATGATGAAAAGCATAAACAAGAGATTAATGAAAGCAAAACTTAAACATTACAAAAATATAAAGAAAGAAAGCAAGAATATGATCTTGATCTGAAAATCAAGATGTCTAAATGTATGGAAAATGCCTCCTTTTATAGACTAAAATTCAAAACTATTGATTTGATGACTAATTATTGAGTGGGTGGCCACCTCTTGACTTGGTGAGAACCATTATCTTCTTGTCTAAACAAAACATCATTGCTAACATCATAATTTGAACAGATAGTCTTCATGAAAGTTCTAGGAATTTGTCTCAGCTTTCCAACAAAACAAGAATGCTCTCATTTGGATTTCTAGAACTCGAGATATGGGCTGAATACTAAACAGTGTCTGGGCTACAGGACAAATTCTGACTTTTCTTTTGTTGTTACAATTTGAACTTGAAAACGACCGTTTTAAATCTTAGACTCTTCATGAAAGTTTTAGGCCTATGTCTTAGCTTTCCATCCATATAAACGAAATATAAATCCAAGTTCTATAGCTCCAGTTATGATCCAATAACCAAATGGTGTTCCAGTTTGAATTGAACCAACATCTCTTCTTTAAGCTTATCCCTCTCTTTGTCTTCTCAATTTCAATAGTTAAACAAATCAATCAATCATTTGAATTGTGAAACATGCCTGCATTTGAAATGAGCATTTACCATAAATTAAAGATATCTTATATTATCGTACTTGCTATTATAAAACATGCTTAAGTTAGGGAAATTAATGATACTTTAAGTGCAATATGATGACATAAAACCTTGATAAAAATGCACTTTTAAATACTAATCAAGAAGCTGCAAAGTTTCTTGTTTATCTGATCAATCAGACACCCTCTTAAGTGATAGATTTTCAGACACTGCAACAGCGTATGCAATCCTTACTGTCCATCCCACACCTTTCAAATCTTGAGCCTAGAGTGTTTGGGTGTACTGCTTATGTCCACATTCCAAAGGTTTTATGAACTAAACTTGATCCATGTGCCACCCGATGTGTTTTCGTTTGATATTCAAACTTGCATAAAGGGTACAGATACTATGATCCTCACATTAAAAAATTACATGAGACCGAACCATTTTATTTAGAAGGATGTTCCACCGCTTCTTCTCAAAGGGAGCAGCCTAGCAACGAACATTTGCTACAAGAGAGCGGTAGTAATGAATTTTTGAGCTCGAAGAAATGACTGAAAAGCTTGGGGGTAGAAGCACTGATGAGAAGTGACCAATAAATATAGAGTTGCCTTTGTTAACACCATTAACCAACGAATCCCCTCAATGTTGAATCCCAGGTACTCCTACAACCCATATCAAATGAGTCCAATGGATTGACTGATATTTCTCGTGTCAATCCGGATAATACAGCCCCAATATGTTCACAAAGATCCAATAAGGGTGTCCCCAAGAAAAGTATAAACCCAATCGTAGAGTCAATGTTTAATATCCAATCAACAATTATGTCTCTAACCATAGGCTGTCTGAATCATATGCACTCATTGTTAATCAATTATCCAATGTATCCATTCCTAGTAATGTGCAGGAAGCTTTGACAGATCTAGCTTATGCCAAAGCCATAAATGAAGAAATGCAAGCTTTGCAAAAAAACTCTACTTTGGAACTTGTCTCCCTAGCAGTGATTGACGAAAAGCACATGCAAATCTATGCAAAACCATGCAGAAACAGGGAAGACCAACAGTTCCAGCAGGAGAAATAAAACAACTGGCTGCCGGACCTCGCCATTGGAGACATGGAAACCACAAAACCATCTCTGAAGGGACACGATCGAGGGGGACAACATGACAGCAAAACATCCACCACTACCAACTGCTCAACAAAAGAAAAAACCACCAACCATGGCAGCAACACTGGACAACAACACATCAAGAAGGGGGGTGGGAGGCAACCCCTCGCCCTTGCCAGATATACCACCAGTGCGCTGCTGGGCCCTTCTTCTTGGGGGCATACTAGTTCAACAAGATGTGAAATGATCTAGAGTAACTGAAACAACCACAGATTTGCCTTTGTTAGTCCTAAAGCCAGCTAGATCATTCGGAGCTGGTGCTGATATGGTAGGAGAAACAGAAATTGAAGGTGAAGGCTGACGATCCCTATGACCCATATGAGAAAGCCCTTGGGCTGGGCAAGGTTCAACATGAGGGGACCAAGTAGGATGTCTTAGGGGTGAAGGCTTGCGCCTTACTCTTTTGCTCTGAACAATTTCCCAACCGCCGGAGTTAGGAGCAACAGCTTCACTCTCAGATACAAGCTCAGCCTCAACCTGCATTGGAGTAGGAAGACAATTGGCAGGCATATTTGCCTCTGAGCATTTAACAACAGGAGTGCCTTCTTGAGGTCCTAAACGATTGAAAACAGAGTCCCTGCCTCTGGTGCCTTTTGGAACAGGGGTAGAGTAATGAGCCGGCTGTTTGCTTGGAACATTAGAAGGCGGGGATTTGGTGCAAGTTGAAGTACGGTGGCCAAGGGTTATGCAGTGCTTGCAAAAACATGGTAGAGTTTCATAAACAACTTGCTGATGGAGTAAGCTGCCATTTGGCAAAGTAACTTCAATGGAGTAAGGCAAATCAAATAACAAGTTGACTTCCACCAATACCCTGGCATATGAGAGTCTTGATATAGTAGAGGTAAGCATGTCACTTTGAACAGGTTTACCAAGGACGTTGGCGATCTTAGACAAACATTTAAGAGACTAGCATTTGAGTGGGAGGTTGGGAAATTTAACCCATACTAGAACAATGTGCATATTAGAGGAAGAGAAATCAAAGTATTCTGGCATTGCCCTGAGAATGAGAGGCCTGCCATAGAGTAGATAAGGACCCCAGATAAGACATTCAATTTGTCAACAACATGAGCAAATTTGAAAATCAACCAACCAGATTCATGAATAGTCAATGATACCTCACAGTGCCATGAGTTAATAATAAGGTTCTGCAAGGCTTTGCCAGGAGAACGACCAGCAATATATCCAACAAGACACATCTTCCAATAATAACATTTAGTGTCTAAATCATCATCAACTAAATTACAGCCTCTAGTTTCAGTAAAAGCAGAGTAATGGATAAGCTTAGGGCAATTAGTAGTATTGCGATTAGACGCAAAAAGATTACGCAAAGTACTAGAAGAAGGCTCAGAAGGATCCTTATATCTATAACAACTAGTTGGGAGTGACTTTTGAAACAGTTTGATGTTAAAAATACGTTTCTCAATGGGAACTAGAAGAAGAAGTATATATGGACTTGCCAACGGCTGTGCATATATGGGCAAAGTATGTCGGTTGAAGAAATCTTTATATGGGCTGAAACAATCTCTTAGAGCTTGGTTTGGGTCGTTCTCCTCTACAATGAAGACATTCAATTATAAACAGAGTAGTTCAGATCATACTTTGTTTATAAAGCACAAAAATGGAAAAGTAACAGCTCTCATTGTTTATGTGGATGACATGGTGTTGACAGGCGATGATCTAGAGGAGATGACATTTTTACAAGAACATTTAGCTGTTGAATTCGAAATGAAGAGCCTTGGACAACTTAGATACTTTTTAGGAATTGAAGTCGCCGGATCAGCTTACGGGATTTCTATATCACAACAAAATATGTGCTTGATTTGTTGACAGAAACTGAAATGCTTGATTGCAAACCAACATCAACCCCCATGGACATCAATCACAAGCTTAGTATCTTTCTCAATCAGGTTCCAACGGACATGGGCCGCTATCAACGGTTAGTTGTTAAAGTGATTTATTTATTACATATGAGACTGGACATAGCCTATGCTGTCAGCGTTGTAAGTCAATGCATACATGCACCTAGCGAAGAACATTTGAATGCAGTGAACATAATTTTAAGATACTTGAAGGGTACTCTAGGAAAAGGTTTTTTATTCTCAAAACATGGTGTTTCTAGCATTGTATGATATACAGATGCTAATTAGGCAAGGGATCAAATTACCAGAAAATCTACATCCGGATACTTCACTTTTGTCAACGAGAACCTCGTTGCATGGCGCAGTAAGAAGCAGAAAGTTGTGGCTCGATCGAGTGCAGAGGCAGAATTTTAAGGCATGACTCGTGGCGTATGCAAATTATTATGGATTTAGCGGGTCTTGATAGATTTAAGGATTCACCATATGAATCCTATGACTCTACATTGTGATAATAAGGCTGCCATTTCCATTGCGCATAATCATGTCCAACATGATCGCACGAAGCATGTTGAAATTAATCGTCACTTCATTAAAGAAAAATCAGATCAGAAACTTATACAATTTCCATTTGTCCAGTCAGAACATCAGTTAGTTGATATTCTTACCAAGGCAGTTTCAGGGAAGGCATTTTATGGAATAATTAACAAGTTGGGCATGACCGATATTTATGCTCCAACTTGAGGGGGAGTGTTGACATGATGAGTTGTCTAATTAATTATAGGAACTAGATCACATCTTGTATTTTGTAATCTGATTACTACCTATTCAGATCAAATCTTGTAGAAGCAGTAATTATGTGAATCTAACCAATTATAGGAGTTAGATCAAATCTTGTATAATATTATTACAATTCCTTAGAATAGGATTGTTACCTATTTTGAGCTCTGTTTATTCAAAGCACTGTATATTCAGAGGTCTGCCTATATATTTCCTCCTACAAGGAGAAGAAGAGATGTGAAAAATTTAGATTGTAGACACCATTGTTTTCTACATTTACCTGAAAAATGTACTCTCATACTATATGTTGTTCATATTTTAGCTTCTAAACCTGTAAAATATCTTGTTCAAGATAGGTTAGAAAAATATAAAGGGTGAGCTATGGTTTTTTATATAGTTCATGATACCCTTTCCCAAACTATAGGTCCTTGCAACAAATGATAAGCTTGGGTTAGTTGACTTGACAACCTCTTTCAGTAAGAGACTGAGTGTGAGCAATGCACCCTGACCAAAATATATGAAGATATGTCGTTTCAATGATTTTACCAGCAGTTCTATTAGTAGATGTATCGCTAGACAAAATCTGAACAACATTATATGCACCTATTGTCTTCTCTGAAACAATCAATATTGGTGATGAGTATTGCCTCACCTTCTGAAACAACCATTACTTTATTATGTAACCCCTTCTTATTGTCTTCCCAATCATGCAAAACAATAAAACTCCATATGTTGGCTATTTTTGTTTTCTCCTTGGCAACTCATAACCTCTGGGTGCTTCCTTAAATGCTCTCACCATATCAACCCATAATGGGAACTTCACGGCATTAGAAGGAATCTTATTTCCATAGAAAACTCTTATAGTGGCTTCATCTACTTCATCTTTAGAAAATATTTTATGCATACTAGAAATCTCTATCTGTTGATCTGGAGAGATATCTGAAGTTGGTCTCTTCACTTGTGAAGTTAGAGTGGTGCTCGGAAGAAGTACTTTTCTGATGTAACCATTAAAAACTTTACTAGCTTGATCTTCTTCCCTTCTCATTTTTTTTCTCTTTCCTCCTTCGTAACTTTGAACAAACAGCCACTCCTTATGGCTTCTGCCCTGGTGACAACCCAATTAAGTGAGTCCTAATTCGACCATATGTCCCTGTATAAGGTTGATCAGGCAAACTCACAACCCAGATCATGTTATAAATCCACTTGTTGGC
>Ga0325402_1002432_pt1 | contig 16354 bp, 14 predicted proteins | sample PopdelMetagenome_22_FD_207212 | JGI IMG/M metagenome (GOLD analysis project Ga0325402, IMG submission 207212) | Populus deltoides microbial communities from Bellville, Georgia, United States - Xylem-PdKOR-R3 | ecosystem: Host-associated > Plants > Phyllosphere > Stem > Wood/Secondary xylem... | reverse complement strand
AGCCACGTCAACCAATAAAGTCATGTCAGAATCACATCATCCAACATGTTGCAATTTCTACCACCTCAGCAACTATGTCGCCAGTTTCCTACCACCTTAGTTGCCATGCTGTCAACATCAGCCATGTCAGCAGGCAAGTCATCAAGTCTGCCACGTCAGTATATTTTCCATGTTAGCGACAACAAATTCCAGCTTCCTCCTAGTAATCTAGTTAGTGAATCACTCCCCCTTTTGATTTGTTGAATTTTACTTTTTATGATTTTATATTTGTCATTTAAAGTTGATATTAATATTACTTTTGAGCCTAAAAAAAAATCATAAAAAAATCTTACTTTGCATTTTTTTGCATTTGTTAATTTTTGTTCGTCAACCTCTTCCATCATTGATATCTAGTATCTTGTCCTATTTGGTAATTGTGAGTTCTTGCTTATGACATTGTGTTTGATTAATCATTTATACTTGAAAGTTTAGCATTGCATGCTTAAAATTTTATTGGTGTATTTTGTTCTTGATTAATCTCCACAATAAAAAAAATAGTTTTATTTTTATATTGTGATTTCACTTACAAGAATCATTTGTGATCTCAATTCCATTTATAAGTTAGTGTTGCATGCATCTGTGTCATGATCATCTAGTGTCCAAGCTTAAGTTACACTTATCGTAAAGCCAACCCTTAGTGATACTCTTATGACCATTTAAAGAGAACTGCAAACTTAGATGATCAACATGTTTAAAAGAATTGAGCCAAAGAGAATTTTTGAATAAGGCACCTAAAGACCAATAAATATCATAAGAATAACTATTATGGACAAGTTCACTTTGAGCACCACTAGTATGACTATCATTTAGGTTACTCTAAACACAATGACTTTGATGAGCGAGTCTTAAGCCATAACAAAATAGAAGCTCCTATTTTTTACAGTTATCATGACCCTTGGATCTTTGATATGTGGATTTTTGACATGGATCAATTCTTTGAGTTACACAACTTGTTTGATAATAGAAAAGTTAGATTTACTAAGATGATACTCATTGATGAATCCAAACTTTATTGGAGAGATGTTGAGGATTGTTTAAAGATGAAAGGTAGGCCTCTTATAACTTATTGGACCAAGATGAAACAAAAACTACAAGAAATGTATCTACCCTAGTCTTATAGGAATAAACTCTTAGACCAATGGAACAATTTAAGACAATGGAACAAGTCTATCAATGAGTATATAACATAGTTTAACGATTACATGATGAGATGTGCTATAAGGAAAAATGAAGCCATGACTTTGCATAGATTTTATAAAGGTTTGAATGATGATTTTAGAAAAAAGGTCAGGCTCATAGGTGCTTTCACTCTTGACCAAGCCTGTACTGTAGTGCAAGATTATGAGTTGCTTATAAAGAGTCGATAGACAAAACATCAGGACCCTCTTAGGATCCCTTTTAGATCTCAATTTAGAAATAATAATTTTTTTATTAAGTGCTCCACCTTGTAGACCTAATCCTAGTAGTGCTAAGATTTATAAAGAAAATAAGGGCAAATATGTCGTTAATGAAATGTGGTTGAGTTCAGAGGTCCAATGTGCTAAATGTCAATGTTTCGGTTATATGTTCTTTAATTGCACCTCTATACCCTTAGTCATTCAAGAATATAAGGAAATAGGTGATAAAGAAAACTATTATGTGCAAGTATATGAACCCAATTCCAAGGACTTTAGTGATCTAGATGAAGAGAATGCGTAAGAAGATGGACTTAACACTATAAGTCCACATAAGCCTGAAAATGAGGAAGAAGTTTTAAGAAAATCTTTAGTGGAATTGCCCGAAGAGGTGAATATGGTCTTAAAAGAGTCTTGTAATATTAGTCCTCTTAAACTATTTGATTCACTACCCATCATGCTTGACATCCAGCACGTCAAAGGTTTAGAACATCATGCTCATCACCCCCTCATGTTTGATGTCCAGCATGTCATAGGTTTAGAACAATATGTTAAGCTTTATGATCCTTTAGTCCTAACACGTGGTGAGAAAGATGAAGATAATCTTGATTTACTAGGTTATGTCAAAACTATATCTGTTAAGGTTTCCAACAATGTTTGTCCCACTCCACATCCTCAATCATATAGTATTTATAGTTGCGAACTTATAAAGCATGTAGATCACCTTTCTATGTCTTCTCACCCTAAAATGTTTGATTTAGCTAAGTCTTTTGCATGTACAATTTATAATTTGCATGTTGAGATCATAAAAAAAATTCAAGCAAGTAATGAACAATATAAATTTCGAGCTAATTTACATAAGTATCATGATGTACTTAATGTTGGAGATTATTTCATAATACAAATTAGACTTGAACGGTGTCCTTAGAAAACCAATCATAAATTGCAAGTGAATAGTGCCAAACCATTCAAAATGTTGCAAATGATTGAATCAAATAATTATATCATTAAATTGCCACTAAACTTTGATATTAGCTATACTTTTGACATGAAGGACCTCGTTATATATAAAACACAACAGTCTATCCCTAATGTTTATTTTGAAACTCTTGCCTTATTATCCTTATCTTTGGCTCAAAATGAACATATTAATGCTACTTTGAATGCACATGTTGTTTTTACCAGGATGTTGAACTTCAGCAAATCCTAGTATATGAACTAGACGACGAGATTTAAACTATATTTGGATTATCAGAGAGACATCACAACAACTTGATCCTTATCTTTAAGAGCGTTATCAGAGTCATCTCGACCTATACTCGATGGGGTCGAGTTTTTCCAACCCCAGGAGAATTGGTTTGGACACCGAACCCGAAACATTGTTTACACACTCGTATGATCATAAACGATGGAGGATAGTCCTAATCATTAAGAGATTGGACTTTAGCTTATGTTTTAGTTTAATTTATATGAACTTTTAGTTGAGATTTATTAATTAGACTTTATTTATTGGGTTTGATTTAATTATTATTGAGTATTTTATTTAGTGGGTCATAAGCCCAATCGTTTGTTCTAGTTAGATTTTAATATTTATATCCTACTTCTCTAAATGTTATGGAGTTCTGATAATAAATTAAAAATATTGCAAAGTTGTATATATTTTCAATCCCCATTTTTTTTTCTTTACTTTTAATTTTTAGCTTTTAATTTATTTATTTTTTTGCTTTAATTCTTTTTATTAATTGTTCCACATCAATAATATAGCAAGAAACTTAAAAATATAACCGTAGTGTTTGTATGACAAATATTTTAATGAAAGTGGGAGATCCATTTCATTTTTTAAAACCTTGATTGGGCAGGATTTGTGATCTTCTAAACGTTAATGGGATATATATTGTGAACATGTCCATCAATCTCATGAACAAGAAATTAATTAAAACTTTACTGGAAATTATTTATTAATAAAAAAATACTTTAACATGTAACATTAACATGGATAAATGAGACGTTAGTCTCATAGTAACATTTAATCTGCAGAATCTACAGAAGAAGTCCAATGAATTGTATATGAGGCGCAGTGCCACGTTTGTGGCTATCCTCAGAGAATGGAGAGAAAGAAAGGTAAGTGATGATGAAGCTTCGAGACGATAAGATTTTCTTGATACTGTGATCAGCAATGATTCTACTGATGAGAACATCACTCTCCTCCTCTAGGTTTGATCTTCTCCCCCTCTCTTTCCATTGATCAGACACACAAGTTCAACATCATATGTTCCATCCTTCATTTGCTGGAGCTCTTGCTTGCTGGTACTGACACTAGCAAGTCAGCAATTGAGTGGAGTTGATGATAAAAGTTCTTACATTACATTAAAAAATTGTCAAGGAGTAGATGAACCCTTCACCCGCCTCCGACTCCAGTTAAACTAGATCGGATTTTACTCACCTCTGATTTTACTAAAACCAATCCAAATTAAAATTCGATCTAATCGAAACAGATGACATCGAATTACCTGATGAATTGAGTTAAATCTTCATCCCTACTATTAGCACATGTAAGCTACATTACCGGCACATTGATTTAGGGCAGGAGACAAAAGCCCAGGTGGCGTCATACCAAAAAAAACCCCAAGTTCCATTTGCCCATAATTGGTAGCAGAGGAAGAACAAACTTTTATACTCAAACCCATGGTAAGTTCATAACAAAGATGAATGTGTTTTGGAATCACAATTCAGAAACAAGGGAAAGAGGCCAATGTCACTCAAAGGGTAGGCACATATAAATCTGCTAATAATTATTGGCGTATCACCCTTCCACATAATTAGCAGAAGGATAAAAGCATACACTTAAAAGTCATCATCATCTTGAGAATCCAGGAAGTTCTGGTGGTAGTAGATATGTAGCTATATAGACCACAATAATTTCAAATCCACAAATGCGACGTTATGCTGCCTGCCAATGACTTTGATGAATCCTCGGCAATATTGGTGTTTAATCTGTGTGACCCTCATTTGATGATGATCCAATGGGCTGACATTAAAAGAAAACCTTGGCATTACCAGTAAATCGATATAATCATCACTGTAAGCATAACATACTCATGGAAGAGATAAAGGAAGGAATTACCCTTATCTTCATTCAGAGGCTTTAACCTCCCTAGCTACTTCATCTGCAGGTCCATTGTTTGATGCATCCTCCGATGTGTCTAAACAAGGATTGCTTTTACACTGACCGGCTGGCTGGAAATTAGTCAAGAGACTAGAAAGTTTAGAACCTTGTTGAGAAAAGTTCGGTTTACTTTTTGGAGAGTCAGGCAAGCTTCCCATTGACAGTTTTGCTATGCCCACTGTCTTGTGCTCACACGGGAGCTTAGTAGAAACAGGTGATTCAGGTGTATCAGGATGTTTCCCAGCGAAATCCACTGGTCTATGAAACAGCAAATGGGCCACAGTCCGGTCTATGGGGTTGGTATCTGTTTCCACTTCAGGCATCTTAACCATCCTGTAGTAGACCATAAAATCGAAGAGGAAAATCACAGAAAGTTTGAGTTTGTTGATGAAGACTTGAATAACAATTTTGTGCAAACAAACTGAATGATTTAACTTGGATAGGAGAAAATGTAAAGGAGAAAACTCATTGCAACTGTAAGACAACCACATAGTTGCGGACAACAAAAATTCAAGAGTTTCAGATGAAAACAGCTTATGGTTTTGGTTGGATGTGATGCCCATTTAGACATAGAAGAGCCGATTAGCAGATTATTTGATTTCTTTAAGTTTTTTCTTGCTTGAAATGCAACATGAATCTTTAGATGATTATTAAACTAGAAAGGAAATTAAATTTTGTCTGGTTTAACCAAAACTATGCAAGTTTTCTGCATGGTTGATTCCAGTTAATTTGTACATTATCACCATCTTTGGGTGCAAATCTTTGTTTTTCTTTATTTTGTCCTTCAATAAACTTATTACAATTGTTGAACAATCTTTCCCTCTCTCTAGTAGTTAAATCTAGCAAAATTTCTCAAGTATGTTATGCCACTCATATAGACTTGGATATCTTAGTTTTTCCTTCTGGATTTTTCCTTTGCAATTTCTATTGTGCTTTTGTACTCGAGTCCGAGTTCAATCAGACAATTTACATAAATCCATGTAAAAGTTTTCAGTAAAAAAGGATACAGAAAATTCCAGAAGACTGGAAGCTGTGAAGGGGGTGGTGGTCTTCTTCTTCCTAGGTGCGAGCATAGGAAACACTACCAGGTGCGTTGTCAGTATTCAGTAAACTCATTTACTTCCCCTTTTCATGCTGCATCTCACAAAAAATCCTAAATTTGGTTTTTTTTTTCTTGAGAATACAAACAAACAATTTAATCTCCAAAAAAGAAGATGCAATGTAGTTAAGTTTAACTGGGGAGTTTGCATAAATGAGTGCACAACATACTTGAGAAAGTTTTCTTGATTTAACTACTAGAGAAAGAGAGAAACATAGTTCAACAAGTGTAATAAGTTCAATCAACGACAAATGGAAGGAAAACAAGATTTGCACCCAAAGATGGTGATTATGTACAACTTCCCTGGAATCAACAACTCAGAAAACACAACCAATGGGAGCAAACTACTACATATTTGATCAGCAACGTCAAATTCAGTCAAGTTTATAATGAAATTCTGCGAAGGAGGAACCTATTATGCCCTGTTTAGATTTTCTTCCACTTCTTAGAGAAATCAAGGCCTAAGTTGAATTGTTTCAGTCACTATTCTCCTCAATTGTAAATAACAAAAATAGCACTTTCAATATTTATTTCTAGCATGACAATGGGAAACAAAAAAAAAAAAAAAACAGTGATGGTGTTAAAAGATCCTAATTTCGCTTTCCCATGGAGCAAAAATGTAAGAACAGGATGGATTAAATTTCAAAACAGAAGCATGAGAACTGCAATTCCTTAACCAACCTGGTTTCCTCTTTCATGGCAACTTGTTCACCCCTGCTATTGTTTGTACTGCTAGTATCACTACCATAATGCCTGTGCATTGCACTCTGAGCTAACCGGAACATGCTATCCCGAATACAGAGTCTAATTCTGACATCCAGCTGTTGTAAAACATTGGTTTGGAATTGTAACCAAGTTCAAATTACTCTGGCAGGAAAAGAATTCACTTGTGAGTGAAGCATACCTTTGAAATTATATCTTGAAGCCTGTAGAGTATTGTGTCCTCCATTGAGTAATCATTAACTGCCAGAGAGATTGTATTGGAATCATCTTGCTCAATAGGCGAGTTTGGGTCGAATGAAGCAAGAGTACTTAGGTCCTCTACTTCTAGGTCAGCTCCTTCAACATGCTGAATTTGATTTTCTTGAGAACATTTTTGATGAACAAGCTGCTGCTGCTGTTTCTGAATGGCAAGCATTGCCTGAATTTGTTGCCGCCTCCTTAATTTTTCAATTTTTTCCTGAGGTGTCATTCTCTGGGGTTTCACTGGACAGTCATCTAAGTTGTTTATAGGATTTGCATTGCCTGAAGAAACTTTATAACTAGAAACTTTAGGTTGATGAATAAATAACTAGAAATTTGTTGGAAATGATGAAAAAATTTTCACAGGATTACCATTACCTGAAGAAAATTCATAACCAGAAGCTAAAGGTTGATGCTTAAATTCCCCAGACTGAAAGTGAGACAACACAGGCGTGGAATATGGATTTGTCATGCTCCCATATGCAGAAGGGGCCACACATGGATTCGATATTTGCTGGTACTGCAACTGCTCAGGTCCCTGGAGCTGATTCTGTTGGTTGAGAATCGAAGGGGGAGAAGATTGCATAATTTGGGGTGCAAACTGATTCTTAAATTGATCGGCTTGGATTCCAGATGGAGTCCAGTTTCCATTAAAATCTTGGTATGATTTCAGTTCACCTTTTTCTTCCAGTTTTTTCCGACCTTTTAAAAGCTTCTTTTGCCTGTAAACCTGACCGCAAAACAATAAACATAAATAGAAAAATTACTTGGAATAGGTCAAAGTTTTAACCATCTAGGCCTGCAGGGGAGAGTGACCAGGCACAGAATTTTTATTCAGCGCATGGCTTGTAAGGATAAATTCTCCCTTATTTTCTTTAAATGTAAAATTTTGACAAAACAGATATATGGGCATGTAAAAGAGCTGCTATCGTTCAGAGTAGATTAATGTATTAACTGCACTATGCCAAGCAAACAGAATTTACACGTCCCTGGGAAGATCAGTGAACTTTATGATAGAAATATAATTTACTGATCAACCAGGGGAGAATATGACTACCTAAAATAAATGCCTCAAATTTTCACATATTATTCCAGTCTGCTTTGCAACAGAAAACTATGCAGTGGCTTAAGTTTAGGAAAACGATATTATAGTGAATTCATGAATTTGGCAGCCTGGATAGCTTAATTAATGCATTAAAGAAGTGATGAACTAAACCATGAAATGGTTTAAGTTTAGGAAAACGATATCATAGTGAATTTGTGAATTTGGCAGCCTGGATAGCTTAATTAATGCATTAAAGACGTGACGAACTAAACCATGAAAATCCATATTTACCTAATCTCCGTTGGCAATTCCAGAGAAGTGCTCGGTAGTTTTGGTTAGTTGATATATAAGGTATCTTCTACGTTTCCCGGTTCTAATTAGACTTCCCTGTCCCTTCAGTCAAATTTAAGACCAAATATCAAGATTTTCCAATTTTAATTCACTGATATAAGTTTTTCTTGAATCATGAACACAACTCGGAGCACTCAAGAGAGCAGAGCAGGGTTCTAAGAACCCAGATTGTATTTAGTGTTTATCGAGTCTAAAAGAAATCCTGAATGCAAAAAAAAAAAATTCAATAACATGCTGGTTGAGTATCAAGATTTTGAAAATATCAGAAGGAAGTGAAAAACAGTACCTTATTTGTTATTTCATTTGGCAGCACCACATTTTCTGCAGTCAGCAGAGAGTTGGTTGTTGTGTTCTTTCCCACAATGGCCAAATCTGTCTGCAAAAAAAAAAATAAAAAAATAACAAGCTTCTCTCAGCTCCTAAATTAAGCAAGATGCACGAATATGCTAACTCATCACTGAAAATTGATCTCTATACCTATGCCTTTAGCATAGGCTTACTTTTACCTCCTTCATATTCTACATGAGCAAGACTTACCTGTGTATTCTGCAGACCACGAGATGCAGGATCGTTCATTTTGCCATAGCCAAGGGTAAACAGCTGGTCATCTCCTTGTGCATACTCTTGTCTTGAAGCCATGGATATTGGAAAGGGCTTTACCGGACTGTTAGTGATATCTTTGGAAGAAGACCATAGGTCATCAGCAGTGCCAAGATTTACATTGCCAAATATTGGGTCACCATTGCTGCAAAATCACCACTTGTGAGGATATTGAGTCAGATGGTTATCACTGGTCTCCCAAAACATGAAGATAAAATATAGGGACGCTAATGAAAAACAGGAAAGCAGGAAACCCTCCCATAATTGGACAAGCTCACCAATTCCTTAAAAATTCAGTGCTGCTATCTGACATTCTTTCTGCCATTTACACTTGTAATTGAAGATACTGTGCTAATAAAAAATGGCTTCCTTCAGGTTCTTTTCTCAATTAACAAAATTAAGCCAAGGATCAAAAACCATAAATATTCAAACAACTAGTCGTTCAAGCTTTTGTTATTGTTTCTTTTAGCAGACAAAACTGGTTTGGAAAAAGATTTAGATCCAAAAAAAGAAGAAATTATGTTTTTTAAAAGAGTTTGGTTGCTTTTCCATCACAACAACACTCCTGTACTTCATATTTTTTTCCTTCTGAAGTGAAAATAGACTGTATAAAAATATAATGGTCATGAAACCTTTCAGACCATCTTTCATTGCAGTGCAGAAAGTAAGAATGGTAACTGTGCTTTACCTGAAAATCCGATCAAGATCATCAAAGCTTCCAATGCTAGCCCAGCCATAATCAACAAAATCACCTTGTTCTTTACCTTCATGGGGATTTTGAAAAATATCAGTGTCCTTATCAAGTTGAGTCATCTCGGCAGTAAGAAAGTTTTAGCATTAGAATGTAGCAACATGCAAGATACTATGCTATCAAAATTTCAAGCAACTCATCAACCTGTCTACAATTTTTCCTAGTAATTGAAATCTCACCACCTGCTGATAAATCAAGTTTGGTAATGTCAGTTAAACTGTTAGGCATTGAAGTGCCAAAGGAATCCCGATCAGTTTTGGCAGCATTAGATAACGACAAGCTAGGCCATCGGTCTATATCGACTCCTGAGGCAGAAGTTCCTTCACTGGTGTCAAAGTTTGAACTACTCTCCAACTTTCTGCCATCAATATCAACTTTAGCCCCGGCTGCTCTCTGCACACCGGAATTAATGGTACCAGCTTCTCCACTAGATTCTTTTTTCTTGCAATCATCTTCGCTTGTGTCTGGAAACGGCACAATATGGTCATCACTATTGTCAGTCTTACCCCATATTATGTTCGTAAGCTGAAAAGATAGTGGGTAAACATCATTACAATATGTAGGATATATAACAAGAATAACACAGCACCATAAGTCAATCTCTGAAAATTTAGCAATACTATTTTTCCAATCATAATATTCTGAGTAACATGCTAATTTAACAATTTATTTCCTTTCATGCGCATATGGTGTATATTTGTGAGTGTGTGAATACGGTGTGTATCATAACTGGGCCATGAAAACCAAGCATTGAATAATGAAATATCTCGAGCCCCTAATAAAACCATCACAGGCCATCATAATACCAGGCATAATATGCAAATCACAGAACCTTCACCAAGGTATCCAAGAACATCAAAATCATCATTGAAAACAATCTTCAGTTAGAATGGCATAATCACAAACTATTTACGATGAGCTTTAAGAGGGAGGATATCACCCTGAACCGCATCAACTGATCCACCAATATTTTTGCATTTTCCATCCGTTCCAAGCTATTTTATCAGGAAAAGGGTGGGAAGTGCCTTCAAAGAGAGCTTCTTCTGAACTTCTTTATTCATGAGTCAGCGCAGATGGAATCACCAACCACTATGCTGAGTTTCTCTAATCATCCCAAGCTCTATCTCTCCCGCATCCTAACTTCATCTGCTTCCCACATCCTACATCCGCTCAACTCTTCCTCAGTTCCCCAGCGAAATAAGATTTTTTCCTCCAGCCCTTTCCCCACACATTTCCCACCAACTTCATAGCAATACAGCGCATTGATATCAACTCCCAAGTCCAAACACTAACGAAAATCTAATAGTTTGCCACTAAGACCTTCTCCGTATTATTTCTCCACTCTGTCGGTGCGCAGCATTCAAACAATGCTCACCTATCCTCCCTCCTCATAGCCTTTGACTTTTTTGTAAATCCCATTCCACAACCACTCCTTTGTCCTCAACTAAACCAATATCTCTCGTCGCCTTTAATACAAACTCCATCCAATTTCCAAATGAATCACATCACTTTTGCTTTCAAACACTTGGAAATTCCTTCAAAACTTCAATCCATTCAATAAAATAACCACACAAGTCACACTTGTCAGCTCTCCCCATAAACAGTCCCCCAACATGACCACACTCTAAAACTAAGCCACAACCCCAATTACATACAGATCATTTGTTTCCACAAACTAGTCCTCGAAACTTCAAAATAGCCATTTTAAACAAAAACAGAGATATCCAAAAGCAACCCACATGCTCAATTCACAGTATTAACTACATATTTAAAAACAATTGAGAAAAAGGGAAAAAAAACAACTGGGTTAGTTACCTCTTCGTCGTTCCAATCAAACATATCTAAAGAAACCAGAACAGATCACATATCATCTCTTGTAATATCTCACACATCGCCAATCCTTCAAAACCTTGACAAAACAAAAACGAAACATTAACTTACGTTATCATAAAAAGCATCAAACCCCTCTAACCACCCAAGAAAACCAAAAACATTACATGCAAAACAAGAAACAGGAATCCTAACACTTGTCGAAGGAGTAAATTTAGAGAGCTCTCCAGAGACTGAAACAGGAGTAGGAAAGAGAAAAGGGGAAGGCCACAAAGGATTCTCCAGTTCACGTGAGTCTCGCGTGTGTTTGAATGGCTAGTTGGGTGACACGTGTGTTCAGACAGTATCTAAATTTGTGGTTATAAGTTAAGGATAGATCTATTACTTGAACGTGATTGGGTATAGCGTTGCGAGTTTGATTTGAATCTCATTTGGATGAATTTCATGTGAATTTAGGAAAATTTGGTGAGAGGGTCTTAAATTATGTGGCTGTGGTTGCTTTGAGGGTTGCGGGTCGGTTTGTAGGGACCATATTGACCAAGTAGTGGTTTTTGTGGTAGCCCTGTTTTTTGGTAAAAAATATTTATGATGTTTAAGAGAGTGGATTATTTATTAATTTGGTAATGATTTGACGATTAGGGTTTAAAGGAGAGGATAAGGTCGTTGACTTTTGGACAGACATATTCATGTGATTTGGCATGATTTGCATTTGATTCTTATATTTGAGAATGTTTCCATATAATACAAACTTATTAATAGTTTTAAACTCGAATTCAACTAGTGTGAGTTGAAAATAAATAAATAAATAAATAAATTAGTTGATTTGATTAAAAAAAACCTGAATTAATATCATGATTTAGTTTTTTCAGGTTTATTATGGTTAACACTTAACCCTTAATTTGTTGATTTAAAAAAAAATATATCATTAAAACAATAATTTGGATGGACCATGACATGACTTGTAACGTGATCATTGCTTTGAATCGAGTTTTACAGTAGTAAAAGAAACTTCACTCAAGTTCTTAATTTTAGAGGTTTAAGCCTTGAAATTAAAATATAAGAGAATTATAATTTTTTAAAAATATACTAGAGTGATGTAACATGCATGTTTTTTTAAAAACAATTAGAGAAAAAAAATTAGTTATAATTGGTGTACAAATTATCTAAAAATATTTTTATTATTTTAGAAAAAAATTCTAAAAAATAGATCAAAGGTCAAGGAGGTAGGTATTAAAATCAAGGTAGTTTGTTCTTAAAAAAAAAACTAACTTTATAAATTCTAATTTGAGATAAATATTTTTGAATTTTTTTTTAACACTGGATTGTTAAATAGAATAAAAAAAAGAAAATGTTTTTTTTCTCTCTTGAAAACTAAAAGAGAATGTTGATAAATAATATTTTGGGCACAAAATAGATCTTTCAACTAGACAAATATATATATATATATATATATATATATATATTAAGTTAGAGAGAATTGAATTAATATGATACATTAGTTGATCTTTAAAATGCAATTTCATAATAGTGAAATGAGTTTGCTTTTCACTATCAAATTATAAAAAAACAAATTACAAGAAAATAATTTTTTTAGAAGCAACAATTCAAGTGTGAATAGTTCATTTAAATTTTGATAAAAATAAAATTATCATACCTAAAGCTACCCAAATATAATTTAAACTATAGAAAAAAATATAATTCTTGAAGAGAAAGATTTTTCATTATTCCTCCAAGCATAGTTTGATGGATATATTCTATGAAAACGATTTGTCTTTAAAGGCTCGGGAAGTTTTAAGAAACTGGGCTCAGGCCCATTAACACTTTACAGATTTCTTTTCCTTGTTACTGGGCCTCGGCATGAAACTGGGCAGGGGAAAACAGTAAGAAGATATAAAAAAAGAAAAAGAAAGTCGACTCCACTGGGGATCGAACCCAGAATCTCTGGTTCCGTAGACCAGCACCTTATCCATTGGGCCATGGAGTCATACATGTGAATACTTCTTTCCTATATGTATTTACTTAAATATAAGTGATAATTTAATTGATTATTCCAGATTTACCGAAGCAAATTGCAAAAGCTAACATCAGAACAGAAGGAAAAACGGATTATTTTTGTTTTTCCATTCACATATTTTCATGTATCCAATTTCTTAAAATTTATCTTGTATTCAAATTAGTTATCTGAGTTTTTTTTTGGAAGTAGCATAATAAAAATAAAAAAATTACACGACTAAAATACTACTATAGAAAAATAATACAGTTTAACGAGTCCTATCAGAAATCTTGGAGTGATATTGATGTTGATAATTATGTAATATATTATATTTTTAAGAAAGTAATTAACGCCTAAGCATGATTTGTGTGACCCTCTAGACGTTACTTTCAGTACAGTGTGTGTGTGTGTGTGTGTGTGTGTCATGAGATATTCCATTGCATATATTTGTGTGTGTATATAGACAGTAATGGTGGTATGATGTTCTTCAAATTAGTCACATTTCTTCAGGAAAAGTACTAAAAAATCGACAATGGCTAGCCTCATTGCTCCTGACAACCATGTTCCTAAAGAAGATGCTGAAGCTCTCTACAAGGCTTGTAAAGGTACTTCCATCTCCTTCCCTACTGTCATGCTATTATCTTTTATATACTTCATGTCACTGATATATGCCAGGCAAAACTTTTGTAAAAGATCAAGAAGGAAAAGAAAAGAAAATTCATTTAATGGCACAAAATGTATTTCAGTGTTATTAAATTCAATTTAGTCTTGTGGGTCAACTCGGTGACTTGTTGATCCGACAATTCATTCTAGGATCAACTCGGTGAGATAGAGATGCAGTGTTGGCAAATGTGGCCATCAGGAAGTCTGGCGATTGCCATGTAATTGTTGAAATTGCCTGTGTCCTATCTCCAGAGGAGTTCTTGGCTGTGAAGAGGGCTTGCAGGGCTCGCTACAAGCATTCCTTGGAAGAAGATCTCGCGGCCCATACCACTGGTGATATCCGGAAGGCATGTACAATCATTTATATACTATTGATCAAACAGTTCAGAATTTCCCATCACTTACATAATGTGCTAACATGATTTGTTATGATCATTTTGCAGCTCCTGGTTGGACATATTGGTGACAGCATTTAGGTATGAAGGTGATGAGATTAATGCAAGATTGGCTTATTCAGAAGCTGTTATTCTTCATGATGTAATCAAAGACAAGGAATTTAATCATGAAGAAGTCATTAGGATCCTGACCACCAGGAGCAAAACACAGCTCACGGCAACTTTCAACCGCTACAGAGATGACCATGGCAGTTCCATCACGAGGGTACAGAACAAAAATTCAATATATAGCTTGTAAAAATAAACTGATTCTACTTGCCAAGGTAATTGTTTACAGTTGCAAGTTGCTTTTGGTTAACAGGCCTCACTAGATGAGCCTGCTGAAGAGTTCAAAACAGGTCTCCGGACTGCCATTCGATGCATCAACAACCACAAAAAGTACTGTGAAAAGGTTAGATTCTTTAGACTTTCACTATAATTTCGGCGACGAAATATCAATGAACTAATAATACCTTGTAAGTTTAAGCTATAGACTTTGCGCAATGCCATCAGAAAGTTTGGAACTGATGAGGATGCACTGACTCGTGTGATTGTCACGAGGGCAGAGAAGGACTTGAATGATATCAAGGAACTATAATACAAGAGAAACAGTGTGCCCCTTGATCAGGCAGTTGCCAAGGAGACTTCTGGGGATTACAAGGCTTTCCTCCTATCTCTGCTAGGAAAGGAGGATTAAATTTCGTTCTTCTGTTAGCATTTCAGAGTTTTCAGTCACAATTCAATAATGATATAAAAAAACCATTTCTACCTAATAATTTAAGCTGTTGAGTGAGGTTTAAGATATAATTTATAACTTAATTTTTATTAAATAAATGGGGATGATAAAATTCGAACTCGAAACCACTTGGTCATCAAAACTCTGATCCCATGTTAAAGAACCATCTCAATTTAATAGCTTAACCTGTTAGGAAAAATCTCAAGATATGATTTGTATTATTCTCTAACAAATAAAAAGTTGCTGAAGATGAAAATCTAAACAATTTTGCTGAAGAAACAAATTCCCAAATCTCTTTATTAGAAGAAAAACAAGAAATTATCAATTTCTATCAAAGAAGAATGCTCAAAGTTACAACATGTGGTATCTCCCTCCCATCCTCACCATTTCACTGTCTCTCTCAGTTTCCAAATAGAGCCACATACATTGTAGTGTCACAAGAAAAAAAACTGGGAGGGTGATACCATAAGAGGAAAGAATTTCCATTTATTAAGGCATCACCTTATGCTAAAACAACTCATAAATGCAGAAGATCACATACGATGAAACAAAGATCAAAAAAGAAGATGAACATTAAAGCCAGACTTCAACATTGAATCAAGATCCAAATAACAATATCCTTCTTTTCAATCAATTATCTCTTGTTATCAGGGTAACCAAGAAATCCCTGTAGTTCCCATTTGCTTTTTCTTCAATTTTCTTGGATAGAGAAACTCCAAACAAGTTCATGTATTCTTCTTTAATCTCCTTCATATCCACATCTGCTCGGGTCACAATTACTCGAGTCAGACCCTTTTTGGTGTTCTTGTGTGCATTACTGCTCATTGCCTCATCCAAAACCTAAAGAAATGAAAATTTTATAAGCAATGCATAAGAATGTGCACAGTGCTGTACATTGACTGGCAGTCTGGTTGTGGCTTTAGCTTAATTATTACCTTGCTGAAATATGCATGAGGGGTGCATAAGCATTCAACTGTCTCTTTCAAGATCAAGTCAGAAGCATCAAGATCCTGAACAAAGCATGAAAGCAGCCAAATTACTTTGAATTCCTTTCATCTAACTTTCGGAAGATCCCTCAAAACTATATAGTTAGTCCCTTTTCAGTTTCTAAAGCCTGTTACAGTTACAAAAGGCACTTAGTTGCTTGTCATACCTCATGAATGTTATTTCCAGAAACCTCCTTGTAGTGTTTGCACACTACTTTGAGATGAGCCTTGCTTCTTGTTGATAGTATTCTGATCACCTCTTCATCCTCAATGGGGTTCTTCTTGTTACCATTCTTAATAGCAT
>Ga0325402_1002430_pt1 | contig 16357 bp, 5 predicted proteins | sample PopdelMetagenome_22_FD_207212 | JGI IMG/M metagenome (GOLD analysis project Ga0325402, IMG submission 207212) | Populus deltoides microbial communities from Bellville, Georgia, United States - Xylem-PdKOR-R3 | ecosystem: Host-associated > Plants > Phyllosphere > Stem > Wood/Secondary xylem... | reverse complement strand
AGCTATAGCCTCGTATATGTCCCCATCAAACAATACACTCTACAATAAAAGTACTCATAGTGTACAATATCTATGCTACAATATAAAATAATATAATTTACAGTGAATTCATTTACGATGCATAATAGCCAGTGCTATAGTGAAATAGTGATAATTTTTATTACAGTTAGTAATAAACTTTAATATAGTTCAAAAATGATAGTATCTAAATTGAAATATTTGTCAAAAATAGTGGGTAAAACACACTTTACCTATTTCATTGAATATATATATCCACCGCCAGCGATGTACACATACACAATACACAGGGCCCCGCTCTCCCTCTCCCTCTCCCTATCCCTCCTAAAAAGAAAACAGAGAAAAACAAATTCTCAAAAATTTTCTGCTAAATAATCACGATAACGATAATTATCTACGTCCTTCCCTGTGTAAGCTCTCCTTTTCTCTCTCTAACACTCTCGCTCTAGAATATATCAATGATTCTAAACTTCTACTTGTTCTATTTTCTCCTCGATAATCGTGCCAGTGTCCAAAATTGGAGCGGTTGAGGTTCAACCGATTGAAGATTTTGATTAGCAAGGGACGTAATCGCGGAGGTGTATTTGGATGTTATCAATTTGATTTTGTTGAATTCGAAATTAGGGTTAGCAGTTTGATTTTGCCCTAATAATTTTTTTTGGTGATGTACTGTAGTCGATTTTATATTTCGATTGAAATCTAGGGTTTTGGTTTTAAAGTTTTGAATTTTAAAGGTTGCTTGTTATATTCTTGCCCCTTTTAATTAATTGTAGCTCTAATCAGTCAAGAAGTACTGTACAATCAACGATCATTGCTGCTTCATTGTTATTTTTTTCTGTTTAATTGTTCTTTATTTTTTTTGTTTATTTTTGAGGTATATTCATTAGATTATCTTCAATAAAACAAAAAAAAATCGTGCCTAACAATCCCCATATTCAAAAAAGAAAGAAAAAAAGCATAAAAGAATAGAAAAAAAATTGAGGTAATAAAAAAAAAGCAATGGGGAGCCCAGGTTTAATCAATCGAAATAACGGGCAGCAGCAGCAGCAGCAGAGACTAGGCATTACAGAACCAATTTCATTGGGTGGACCAACAGAGTACGATGTGACAAAGACCCGTGAACTCGAAAAGGTTCAATCTTTGCTGGGTTTTGTTTTTGTGATTTGCTAAATTATAAATTCTTGTTCTGTAAGTTCTGAGTTCTGAGTATGTGAGTGTTGCTTTAGTTTTTGCAAGATGCGGGATTGTATGAAAGTCAGGAGGAAGCTGTGAGTAGAGAGGAAGTACTTGGGAGACTTGACCAGGTCTGAAGTTTTTTCTTTTATTCTCATGTTTTGCCAGAAAAGTTTGCATCTTGTTTTTTGATTGTTTTGGCTCCTTGCATAAGAACTGCATACTCCAGCATTTATTTTAAGTAATTTAGTAGAGTACTTCTTAATGTTTCATGTTGACTGCAAATGGAACAGATTGTGAAGAATTGGGTTAAAGTAATTAGCCGTGCTAAACGGTTGAATGAGCAACTGGTGCAAGAAGCAAATGCTAAGATTTTCACATTTGGTTCTTACCGCCTAGGGGTAGGTTATTAATCTTCTCGATCTAATCTTCTTAGTTGCATTATATGTTTTCTTTTCGTAGTGATTTCCTTAGTTTGTATAATGCTGAAGCTGAACTAAATAAGTGGACTGGTTGTGTTGCCTAAATTGTAAATACTCATCTATCTAAGAGCAATGGAAATAAAAGAACCTTTTGTATTGAATGACTTGTCTTTGTAACAAAAATAAGTTGATAAAAAATATAAGAGTGTGTGATGGTCTCCATTTTTTTTTCTTTTGTATTTTCTGTTCATCAAAATGGAAAGGAAACAAATGCTGTAATGTTTCATTGATGCTTGGCGAATGTGCAGATTAATGATCTAAAGACTCCCACCACTTTATATTCTTGTAACTCGTTTGAGTAACAGTTTGTGACATTGTTATCTATATATTTTTTTAGGTGCATGGCCCTGGTGCAGATATAGATACTCTTTGCGTGGGACCTAGACATGCAACAAGAGAAGTGAGATCAGCTCTTACCTGTTTATAGGGCAACAAATTTTATTCTAGTATGATTTAATTGGTGATGCTCAATTAATATAACTAAACTACAAACTTTGCCTGCAGGAAGATTTTTTTGGTGAGTTACATAGAATGTTGTCAGAGATGCCTGAAGTAACAGAGTTGCACCCTGTGCCTGATGCTCATGTTCCAGTGATGAGATTCAAATTTAAGGGTGTTTCTATTGATCTTCTTTATGCTAAACTGTCACTTTGGGTTATTCCTGAAGTAAGTGACAGTTTAACTTGACATTTTTTTGTTTGTTTTATATGTACTTGTTATTTATGAACATGCTTTGTTTTCTTTTTCTCTGTGAATCTCTGTTGTCACTGTGGTCAAAATCAATGACATGCTTGACCCAATATGTTGTTTCTTTGTAGACCTGGTGGTATAATCTGTGGAATCCAAATGACATGATATACTTTACTTAGCATGTAGGAGTTATATTGAATGCGCAAATCGAGTGAAGTAGTTTTATCATGGGGGTTCAGGTTCTTTTTATTCCGCTGTTATAAGTCATTATTCTCATCTTACACTAAAATCCTCTCAGTTTTTAATCCTCGATCCCATTAATATCATCTAGATTTCTAATTTTTTTAAAAGTTGAACATAATAGTCATTTGAAGGAGAAGGGTTAGTTTGAGAAAAAGTGTGCAAAATACATGACATGGCATTCCACTCACTAATTCTACCTATATGGAACTCATTTTTGTTTATGTGGCAAGTTTTTGATTATTTGGATAAAAGTGTTTTAATTTAATGATTTGTCACAGGATTTAGATGTTTCACAAGACTCGATGCTGCACAATGCAGATGAACAGACTGTTCGAAGTCTCAATGGTTGCCGAGTTACTGACCAGATTTTACGTTTGGTACCAAATATTCAGGCAAGTAGCATTTCTTTGTAATTTATGCTTCTTTTGGTTTTCTGATTTGATGCTTTCTGACTCTTCTACTGTCTCTAATTGTTTTTTTCCCATTAAGTGCAGAATTTCCGCACAACATTGCGATGCATGAGGTTTTGGGCAAAGCGTCGTGGTGTATATTCAAATGTATGAGATGGTGCATTGAATCTTATGCTATGTTTTTCGCCATCTTTCTTCTTTGTTTGTCAAAGTATTTGACCTATCTCTCATCTGCAGGTTTCAGGGTTTCTTGGTGGTATAAATTGGGCGTTGCTTGTTGCTCGCATATGCCAGCTATTTCCAAATGCACTCCCAAATATGTTAGTGTCTCGGTTCTTCAGGGTGTACACTCAGTGGCGTTGGCCAAACCCAGTTATGCTATGTGCTATCGAAGAAGGATCCCTTGGTCTTCCTGTTTGGGATCCTAGAAGAAATCCAAAGGACAGATATCATTTGATGCCTATAATTACTCCTGCTTATCCTTCAATGAATTCTAGCTACAATGTATCTTCGAGCACACTGCGTATAATGACAGAAGAGTTTCAGAGAGGAAATGAAATTTGTGAGGTATGATTCTATGTTTCATGTCATCAACCCCCCCACTACTAGTATATGTGGATCAGGATATAACCATTGCAGATATGTCTTGTTTCTTTGCATTAGCTCATATCTCAGAGTTGTCTGTACTATCTGCATTAATTTGATGGCTTCTGGTGGTTGCAGGCTATGGAGGTGAGCAAGGCAGAATGGGACACCCTTTTTGAGCCATTTTCCTTCTTTGAAGCATATAAGAATTATCTACAGATAGACATCAATGCTGAAAATGAAGATGATTTAAGACAGTGGAAGGGATGGGTTGAATCCCGTCTCCGTCAACTTACCCTGAAGGTGAAGCACCAATTATTGTTTTTGTTTGGTTATGTTCATCTCTCTTTCTGGTTTGATCCTTTATTTATCTCTAATGGTAATTTGCTAATGTAGATTGAGAGGCACACTTACAACATGCTCCAATGTCACCCCCACCCAGGCGAGTTTTCAGACAAATCTAGACCTTTACATTGCTCTTACTTTATGGGCTTGCAACGTAAACAAGGAGTTCCAGTAAATGAAGGTGAACAGTTTGATATAAGGATAACTGTTGATGAATTCAAAAACTCTGTCAACATGTACACATTATGGAAGCCTGGAATGGAGATCCGTGTAACTCATGTAAAAAGGAGGAACATACCAAATTTTGTTTTTCCAAGTGGGGTTCGTCCTTCTCGTCCATCAAAGGCAACTTGGGATGGTAGGCGGAGTTCAGAAGCCAAGGTTGCTAATAATTCTTCAGCAGATAAGATTGAAGGCAAAGGAGTTCTTGATGGATCAGATGAGGGAAAGAAGAGAAAGCGAATTGATGATGATACAGAAAATAACTTGAGAAATCCCAAGGGCTATGCTGCCATGCCTCCCACCGGTGGGGAAGTTCATGAGGGCAGTCCTCCTGTTGGTAATGTCAGTTCTTGCTCTACACAAAGTGACCTTGTAATTACAAACAGTTTAGGGGAATTGAAGGGGGAGAAAGCGGACAACAATGAAACAGAAAGCTTAAATAATTCACAAAATTTAGCAGGGATTTTTGCTCAAAATGGTGAGCTTGATGGAATATTGAGATGTAACCTTCCGGACAAAGGTTTGCCAGCTAACAATGATACTTCAAGTTCTAAAGAGGCTGAGAAGCTGGCAATTGATAAAATAATGTCTGGTCCTTATGTTGCCCACCAAGCTTTACCACAAGAACTTGATGAGCTCGAAGATGACTTTGTATATACAAATCAGGGAAAGGGTTCAGAGTGGGCTGCAAAAGGCAGCCCAGTGGAATCTTCATTGTCAAATACAGCAGTAGAACAAACAAATGAATCTATAGCAGCAGTAACACGCAGCAATGGAGCTGGTCCATCTGCTTATTTGTACCCTAATGGTGGCTCGGAGGAGCTTGAGGTCTGTTCTGTTTTTCCCCTAATATGTATCGTCTGTCTACAAACGAGTAGAACATAATGTTTTATTTTTGTTGTGGTTGATTGCAATCACTTGTGTGCTATATAACTGTTGCATTTTTCTTCTCTTCCTCTTCATTTCATGTGAAGAAAAAAGCTGAAACTTGTGATTCTACAATTACCTTTATGGGAAATGGTACCAGGGATAGACCTGCTTTTTGGTTGTTTGGCATAGTGAAAGGCTCAACATCTATTATCAACATAACAAACATCACCATTTACCATGGTTATGCAAATTGGAAATAAAATAGTTTTAGTATGCTGAAAGATTTCTTCAATTAAATTTTAGGGAAATTAAACTTTTGGTACAAGAATACTTGTTTGATATAATGAGCTGCATGACACTTTTTATGGCTCCTATCTTTTGATGGAAGTTCCCTGACTTTTTGTTGCTTATTTTCTTTGCCATACTGCATTTGGATTGACCAAATTGTTTTGAAATCTGACACTGTTCTTGCATTTCTTGTCTGTTTTATTCTTGAAGCCTGCTGAACTTATGGCACCATTGTTCAACGGAATCTCTTCAGCTCCACCTGTGGCACAACCGAAACCACTTATCAGGTTGGCATTTCAATGTTATGGAAAAAGCAAAATCTAATTGTGAGAACAAAATTTTAATTGGAAGACAGCTGCTGTAGTTTAGACTGTTGGTCTTGATATTTGACCACCTTTTTGCCGGGACCTGCAAGGCAAACTGAAAATATATTTACTTTCCCTGTGCTGGCAGGTTGAACTTTACTTCCTTGGGCAAAGCTGCTGGCAAAAGCACATGAAGCGTTGCAAAAATATAATCAGTGGGAGCAAAGTTGCCTGAGGGTGGTTCAGTTTTTATATGTAAGAGAAGGAAAAGATCCTTTTTTAATCACCGTTTTGTTTGTCTTTTTGTAACAACAGTTGAAGTGAATAAAATCTTGAGTTATCAAAATTCCAACCTCTCGTCTGCCTCGGATAAAATTCAAAGTGTAGATTTTGAATGCGAGGCCAACCATAGAAGAAAGTCTTACTCAGCAAATCCATCTAGAGGGCTACTGTAAATGAACCCTCTATATTTTCTATTTTATTTTAGGGGAAGCACATTTATCTGTCCCCAGTCTAAGCTCATTTTGATTGTCTGAATTCAAGCAATTTGGGGCATTTATTGATTATGTTTGTTTTTAATTTACACAACAGATGTCTGCAGTTCTGCCAGGCCATTCTATCTTGGGCCTTAGCGATGGATATATTGATCAGGGGGCATTAGTTAGAAGAAATGTGAGGTTTGAATATTACAAGTAAGAAACGCTAACATGAAAAGTGATAACTTTTTTTGAAAGGTTTGTTGCTATGAAGCGAAATATTAGGCCATTGGACCTGGAAGATCAAACAAATATTATCACGACCTCTCTCATCTAACATGAAAGAGATACCAGCATGATTTTAATACCCAAGAAGGGTAAAGGGGAAGATGCTTAAAGATTTATGTAATGAGTTTACTATATTTTGAACAAGTGATGATAATAGATCTTGATTAATTTAATCTATATATTACTACTTTATTGGCTAAGTAATTTTTGTTGTTAGCGGTTTATGTTTTATAATGTACACTTTAATAAGTTTTAATTGGACTGTTGAATTGAGCTGAAATTTTATTAGAAATTTTTAGAGGTCTTGTTTTATATTAGATTAAATTTTTAAGACAATCGAATATTGAAAAGGTTTTATGATAAGGTTCAGAAGCTATTGTACGATAATTATATTAGTTTTCTAGTTGATTTAACATTTTTTTTATTTTATTTAGAACTCTTTTAATATTTTTTCAGTATTATTTATGATATTTTTATTTATTATAAATAAGGTTATTTAGCTTGTATTTAAGTTTTTTTTTTTATACTTTTGATTTTAACAATTATTATTGTGTGAGGTTTTGCTTATGCTTTTAGTTATTCATTGAACTACTTTGACTTATCAAAGAATTGACATAGTTTCATAGCGACTTCTATACTTCTCGTTCGCATCTCTTTATAGGCGTTGGTTGGAGGTTTGATTACTTATAGTCTTAGTGTCTTGGTATAAATTATCATTGTGTCAAATTTAATTACAAGTTTAAATTTAGTTTTCTTGAGAAGGTTGATTTAATTATGAATTCTTGAATTTTTATATCCATTGGGTTCCATTAGTTGGGATTCTATTTGGGAGCTAAAGAAAGCATTGCGTAACTCGTTAGGAAAGCAAATAATTATAAAGCGAGATGAGCATTTTCGATTCGATTTGATTTTCACTTAAAAAAATAACTAGAACAATGTTTTTTAATTCAAAGCCAATACCAAATCAAAACCAGTTTAAATCAACCGGTTTCAGTTTGTTTATGTTGTTAAAAAAACAAAAAACTTATTTAATTTTTATTGGTCATTTTATGACTTTATATGAGCTTTTTAAAGCCTTGTAATTGATGTACAAAAATCTATTCAATTGTATACTTTTTAATGTTTTTTAATTGGGTTTCTTTTTATTTTTTTAATTGGGTTTCTTTTTGTGACTTTCTATGGGTTTTTAAAAGCTGGTGACTAGTGATAGATTTCTCCACCTTGAATACATTTCACTAGTAACTGGATCTCTCAAATTATATGATTCCTTTTTGACCAATACCACAACCTTTCAGTCTTGCTTGATATTTTCCACATCTTTCAAAGTAGATTGGTCCTTGAATAATTCAGAGAATTGGGATATCCTGGCTGTCCTTGACACATGCTGTATGCCCCTAAGTTGACGTACAACCAAAACGGATGCGTAGCTGATATATCCAACTACTCCAATCAGAGGCACTCATCGTCTTTACCCAGAACTTATTAAACAATTTGTTGCTCTCATCTATAAGGCTTTCCACTTCACTTCTCCTTACAGGATTCCTTGCAATTTTACTTTTAAGTTTTTCTGGTTTAGGTCCTTCCATTTCTCTTTTTTAATTATCTCCAATGGTCTTTGACTAAACTACCAGAAGTTGTTAAATACTTACCTTTTTGGTTTCTATATGGCTAAGAAGCCACATGCACAACAACTGTTCACAACATCTTATTGATTCATTGTCATCCCTCCTACAATGGTTGAATATTAAGATAGTTTCTGCTAATATCATTGTAGTAGGATTTATCTGAGTGTTTATATATATATATATATATAAAGCTATAGTTACCTCTAAACTAATTATTCCAGTGAGGTTTGGAAATAACGCTACCCTAAAAATTCCTGAAGCAAGTATTCTGCCTTTTCTTTAACAAATATAAAGTCATTCTTCCTCCATTCAAATACCTCATCGATTAACTTTCATTTTAGGCTAGTAACACTTTTCTCCAATATCTTATGGAGATTTGAAACTTTAATCAATTTGACTAATTCAGTTAGCACTTTGTCGTGCTTTTGGTGGAAGTAGACTTTATATAGATTTCGATGGAATTCGGTCAATAAACCATACTCTTTCAAAGTATGACACGTGTCTATATTCCCAAAAGTGAAGCACTAGTACTTGAGGTCCCAAAAATACATCAAGGCTTTAATTGTTGAATTTTGCATGTACTCCTTCGTGATTTTCTATATCGTCCCATATTTATTTAAAAACCCATCCTCACGGATGCTTTTCAAGTGTGAGATGACCTTCTTCAAGTTGTTTCTAGAGCAACTCACATTTTTTATGGGTGACAATTTACTATCATTCAGTCTCAAACAATCACCTTCTAATAGCTGTAGGGATTCAGAATCCAACCTGTATTCAACAAAGGTCATCTCTTTAATGGTGGCTATTTTATCAGCCACAAGTCTCGCAATTCAAGATGCTTTTTAGGGTTTAGCATGTCTTAATGCAATAAAGTTTATTTGTGGAACATACATCATACAAGCAGGTTCTATGTCTTTTTACGTGAAACATAGAGGTAAGCACTATCTAGTCTCAAAAGGGTATCTTATTGTCCTAGTGATTACCCTCATGGAGGTGATATGTGGGCTCAATAGGTAGTGAGATGGTATGCATATCAATCATTACCAGTTCAAGCATTTAACAAATAGTCGGATGGTTTTACGAACTTAAACCCTAACTGAAAGTAATAAGGTAAGTCATTACTCCCTTACTTAACTTGGAGTTTCCCGTGTGTGCATTTCAAAGCGATATATCACAAATAAACTACTGATGCATGACAAAATTTGTCCATATCCAACATACAAGCATGAGTAGGATAAAACATGCTAAAGCATAAATAAAAAGAGGTAAGACAAATGCAAAAATTTAAACACATCAAATCACATAAACCATATAAAACACATAAAACCTAGTCCAATATGGTAAAAAACAGAAGTTTTCCAGTGGAGTCGCCATTCTATCTCACGAGCAGCATGACGGGATGTCAGGGTCAAGGAGTCGCCACCTAATAATTTAGTTCAGGGTCACCAAAAGACTCGAGTGGACTGGTCTTATATGAATTATAGAGTAAGAGACTGATCGTGGTTAAGGAAAGTATTAACACTCCTAACACACCTTACTTGAGGTAAGCTGCACTGTGTGGTTTAGATGTGGCTTAAAGGTAGTGATGAGTTCTTAACCGATAGTTCATCCATTGCTTAGAATAAATATTTATTCTTATGAATAAATTTGACGTTTCAAATTCATTATGGGCTCATATCCCCAAATAAATTCTTGTGGGAAGAATCCATGTAGGTGCCTTAATAAAGTTCACCTATCTTGGAAGGTGAAAAAGTTCTCCACAACTCGGTTGTGGTGAAAAAATCTTCCGATTAAAATTAGTGAATACTGAAATTAATTTTGGGAATTTTAAAGTCAAATTCTAGTGTTTAAATGCCAACCTACTTGTAGGTCCAACATTTATACCAAAATGTTGATCATTAATTCTCTTGAATTAAAATTTTTAAGGTATATTGAAATATTGGCTAGTTCTTATGGATTCAATTAATTGATTATTAAATAAAAAAATACATGTAATATTTTTTTGAATTCTTTTGTATATATAAAAAATGTTAAATCATACCATATGTTTATATATTGTTGTTCAATAAGATATGATTTTTTTTAATCTTTTGAGAGACTTGGTCAAATGTACACCAAATAAAATACATTTTTGTATTTTTTAAATGAGATTTTTTTTTTGAAAATTTGGAAAATTTTGGGATTTCGACGAAAAGCGAGTATTTTAATACCAAGTCAGTATCTTACAATGTAAGTCTACAGTCCCGATATTAAATAAAATTGCTAGAAAAATGTGTCAGGGAGCCAAAATATTTTAAAATTGTTCTTGATTTTTTTTAAAGAATTTTTAGGAATTTATTTGGGGTCTGTTTGACAAAAAATACATTTTTATTTAAAACAAAACTGTCAAAATAGGCCTAAAGGTGTGTTTGCCAAACAACCTTTTAGGCTAACAATTTCTCAATAAAAAAAGTAACCAACCAAACAAAGCCTGAACAAAACCAATCAGGTTGACTCGAAAACACTGGTTCAACCCTTAACCAAACCAAAAACAATGATTTGACCTGAAACTAAAGCAAAACAAACAATTAAACCAAAAACAGATCAAAACTAAAAAAAAATAAAAAAACATATATTTTTTTTTATAAAAACAGATCAAACACCAAGAACGTGAAGAATACGATTAAACCTTCAAATTGAAACCCAACAAACACAAATCACAAACCAGATAAGTTTTTATGCAATCAAGGGTAAAGTTTTATTCGTAATCATGCATAGATCAAGAATAATGCATTCATTTTTTTCGATTAACACTCAAAAGTCATGATTTGATCAAAATATGTTTGGGTAGTTGAAAGAGCCCTAGAATGTATGCATGAATACGTGTTATTGATGCGTTTTAACCCTAGATTATTGTTAAAGATGACAAGCTAACATGTGTATGTGCCTCTAAAAAAGAAATTGAAGAACTTTTGCCAAAACCTAGTTTTGGCCATCTAGGTCTCTAAACACACTGCTTTTGGTCATCACAAACTATATTACCAATACCAAGCATAATTGACTACAAATAACTAACAAATAATATCAAATCATCAATAACATGTATGAAGTTTCAATTTCTAAAACTGTCAAATTTTATCCAGCCTACAAATCTATACAATTTGGATTCAAATTTAGTTCCCTAAAATTATTTTGGTCTTGAACAAGCCTTGTAAATTCATGATCAATAATATTGCTCACAATGCATTAACTAAACTAAACTAAACTAAACAAAATGAAAAAAACATTGTTTTTATCAAAACTAACCTAATTAGAAAGTCTTTGTCACATTAAACAATCAAACACACCCTAAAAACAAACATAAAACCGTATAATTAAAATCACAAAAAAAAAACACAGCCCTCTTTGTAAATATAAATATAGACCAAATGACAACCAAAATCTCCTTATATAAGCCACATGGACTCTACTTTTAGGTTATAAAATATACCTTCGAAACCATGAAACAACTACTGTATTTGTTTGCTCTCATTTGTAAAGTTTTACTTCCACAAACTTTGTGCCCTTTCAAAACTGAATAAACTCCTGTGCTAGGCTCATAAACCTTCACAACTAAGATATTTTCTTAATATTTATGTCCTCATTCTTAGCTTTGATTTTCATGGGTTATTTATAGGGTTTTGCTAGGGTTTTTTTTTGTTATTGGATTCAATCAAAGATTGATTATGATTGATCAATCTTAGCCTTTTGATTAGAATGGAAGGGTTTTAGACACACAAAAAAAAAAAACAATTGAAAGCTTTGTACTAGGCTGGTTTTGCAATGGTGGTTTTGATTTTGAGAATTTTAGTGGTTTTGCCAAACTTGAAGACCAGAGAAATACGACCAACTCTTGATAAGAATCTATTGAGAAAGTTTTAAGTGTGAACACATGAAAAAGTCAGTGGTTTTTTTAAAATGAGTGTCACAGTCATGGCTGATTGAATTGACCACTTTCAAAGCCTTGTCAGAGCAACTTTAATTTCAACATTGTCAGAGATCACCTAAAATTGGTAGAGAAGGTGCACACCTTTCATTTGGATCCAATTTTGCTCAATTTGAAAGTCTATAGTTTCACATTCATTCGGCCAAAGGTGTCAACTCGATCAACCAAAAATTTGAAAATCCAAGGAAAACTGATTGGGGACAAGATGTTGGAGACTTCTATGGAAGAATTGAGATGTAAATGTCTAATTTCATGGGCATGGGGTTGTAGAGGGGGTGTTTCTCAATTAAATGATGCTAATTACAACTCCTAAGATGGTTAAAAACGCCACATTCATTCACTTGAAGATATCTATTTAGCCAGTCAAAATTGCTAAATCAGAAGATGAATAATGGGTGAACGACACATTGTTTAAGTTAAACCGAAGAAATCAGGGTTTTTTAATTTGAGATTTGGCCAATTTTAATTTAGTCCTTACTCTTCCATTTCTTTTTAATTGCACCCATAATTATCTCCCAACTTATAATTACATGCAATTGCACCCCCATAAAATTCAAATATCAGCCTCAAAGTTCAGTGACTTTTATAAACGAGTTCTTGGTTTTAATTTGTTCAATTTCATCCTTAATTGACTACCAAAATTTCAATTCCTTTCAATTTGACCCCTGATTTCACCAATTTCTACCCTCGAAAATGTGCGCCACTTACAAGTTTGTCTTTGGTCTTGGAAATTTACAATTAAGTCTTTAAATGATCTATAAACTTTTATTTTTTGACAAATAAGCCCTTAATTTAACCAATTAAACCTTTCAAAGTCTAATTTAAATCTCCAAACTTCAATTTCTTCCAATTAACACCTAAATTGACTCCAAATTAAACCTTTCAAAGTCTAATTTAAATCTCCAAACTTCAATTTCTTCCAATTAACACCTAAATTGACTCCAAAAATTAATTTTTCTTGTAATTAAGTCCTCAATAAAATTAATTAAGCCTTCCAAAATTCTCATTGAGTCCTTACCCACCAAAATTTGTGTTTCTTTACCCTAGATAAAAATATTTTCACCAATTAGGACTTTTGTCAGTCATAATTGGGTTGTCAATTTTGCCCATTTTATACATTTTAGTTCTCCAACATTTCCATTTGTCATCTTGATCCTCCACCACTATATAGTAAAAAATGGGCAACAACAAAGATGAATGATGTATGGAATATGACATAAAAAACCATATGGACAAAGATATATACAAGAACATATAACACATAAATCATAAATAATTAACCCATAGTAAATAGTTTAGGCAATCCAGCATAAAATATGTACAAAGCACATCAAGCATATTATCCTCAAAATTAAACGAACAAAGCTTAGCTCTAATTCTCAGTGGAGTCGCCATTCTCTCGCATGGATATCTCAACCATCTGATTATGTGAAATACAATAAAAATAAGAAAATAAGTCACCACCTGCTTTTATGGTAACTAGAAGCTCTAACCGGTCTTTTAGAGATTTTTGGGTACGAGACTGATTATGTTAAAAGGAAGATGATAATCATCCTAAAACATCCCATCTTAGGTAAACTACATTATTGCTTGATTTTAATAATAAAAATATCTATGGTGCTAATATTTCACCAAAACTAAATACATGCTTATTAGAGGTAAAAATTAAAAGGATAATGATTTGAGATTTAGGCTTTGCAACAAAACTTAATCCTCAATTTTTTTTATTATAGGGGGAAAATTTGAAATAATAATAAATGGGGACTTAAGTTTTGAATCGTTTCTTTTAATTATCCAATTTATATGAACCCACCATAAACTAATTATTTCACCAAGCATGACAACCATAATGAACAACAAATATTTGAACCAATCTATTTAATATAAATGAGCATAATCAAATGCGAAAAGAAATCATGAACACATCGTAAATTTATTCAAATCAACATCAAAAAACGTTGCAATTCAAAATTTAACAAACAAATAAAAAGTTGTTATATAAATAAATAAATTACATATTGGGATTCAAAATTAACCTTCACAAGTCACGAGAGTTGGTTGGAACTCGACCAAAGTGGATGGAATTAAAAGAAATAGTGTGCTAAAAAATAGTGTTGGCCTATGTACTGTAAATGAGAAGGACCAGTCAGGATTGCAAGCATCAATTGTATGTGTCATTAGGTTAAGGAGGCACACGGACCACGCCACAACATGCATGAATCCTTCCTCCTCTTTTTGTGTGGGAAATGTTGACCACCTCCATCAAAACTAGAAGATCAGAAACTAAAAAGTTGTTGATATGCTGATTGTTTTAGGTTGTTATCAGTTTTAAGTTTTTATTGTTTCCTTGTCTTCTTTTATTGTTTGCTTAGGTTTTTCATTTGCAAGAATCTCTCCCTTAATTTTTCTTCGTGTGTCCTCTCCTCTTTATATCTTCATCTCTATTTATATTGCATGAGATCCTTTACAAAAAGAAAAAATAATTTTGGCAATCATATTAATTTCTTCTTGACTATCGATTCATAATTAATCAAATTTCATATTCTTATGTATGATCTCTTTCAATAATTTTTCATTTTTGCTTGATCCTTGTATTTATTTATTTTTTACTCTTTTCCATAGTCTTCCATTATTTTTAAGTCTTTAAACACATTAGTCCCATGTTCTCTCTTTCTTTTTATTTCACTCCCCAAATTCTTTTATATATATATATATATATATATATATATCATCATAAAAAAAATTAAATATAATAATTAGGAGTAAAAAATGGGCCATGACAAAATAAAAAATTTAGAAAACAAATCATGAAGGATTGTAAAAAAAGGGCATTTGTAAAATAATATATATTAATTTTATTTAGAAAGAAAGAAAAATTGAATTATGCTTTATTAAATAAAGTCCCAAATATATTTTTAATTAATTATTTTCAATTAAAAAATTTCAAGACTTGGTTTGATTTTAAAAAATTAATATTTGAAGACAGGCGTCGCTTCACCTTATTTTTTTAAAAATAATTAGACAATCAGATTTGGGATCAAAATGAGAAATCCTAGTGAACCCATGAAACTCGTTACCCTATTAATGGTCTTACTCGGATCATTTTGTTTTCATTTTAGAATCCATAGGAAACACAAAATAGATATTCACAAGCAAGCAATCAAATAAAATCAAAGATAAACAAATAAATTTATTAAGCTTTTTTTATTAAGTTTTTAAGAGTTTTGCCAGCAATTAGAATTGTGACGAATGAAAGAAAAGGCCTAGGGGAGGAGAAGAGACATTGATATAAATTATACCTAGACATTTAGTAAGGAAATTTGTTATATTTAATGGTATATGAACTAAAATAGAGAAGACTAAAAATTTAAACCGGTGGCCCCTAAAATGAAAAAGGACATGCACTTGGGTCTGGAAAGGCAATCTCACACACCTGGATTTTTTATTTTTTCATTGGCTCAAGGATTAACAAAATAGATGATGCATCACCTATAGTGATAAATGATACGTCGTTTGAAAGCGTGGTTTCTGACCATCGAAGAGGTAGTTGAAAAATAAAGTTGGGTTACTTTTGAATAAGAAAAAACAATTTTAAATCTATGTTCACCTAAAAAACCTAATAAATACCCTAATAATCTCAAAAAACCGATCTCTCAACTCAAAACACCCTTAATTGATCGATAAACACAAAATCAAGTCGGGAAAAAAAAATATTTATCAACCCTATCTATTTTGTTTTTAGCATAAACACTACCAGAAAATCAGAGAAAACCAACGGAATTACCGACGGACATATTTCCATCTCAAAATCTGTCGGTATATACCGATAGCCTAAACCTGTCAGCGAACCGGTCGGTATATACCGACGGTTTCACCGACAGGGTATACAGTTTGTCTGAAAATATGCAACGGCGTGTTGACGTCAGATGATTTTACCGATGGAAGTACCGATGGATTCAAACTGAGATAGCTGTACAGTGACGTGACACTTTCACTAACGGAATCACCGATGGAATCACCGACGGATTACTGCCGTCGGTGATTCCATCGGAAAAAACCATTATATGCCCACCGATCTGCCGACACTCTCTTCCTCTGTTTCTCCTTCTTCTTCTTTCCCATCCCACCTCTCCCCTCTCAAATTGCAGCTCCCCTCCCAAACTACAACCAAACACCCATCCCAACTCTCCACTATTCTCAACACGAGCACTCAAGTTTCTTATATCTTGTACGTGGTCATAATATTCGTTTCTTGTAGATTTTATCATTTTTTTGTAAGTAAATCTATCCTTTTTAGTTTTAATATTTAATTATGAATTTTATTGTTTTAGTATATGTATTTTGTTAACGTTTGTACTTGTTTAATTGTTATT
>Ga0325402_1002429_pt1 | contig 16358 bp, 11 predicted proteins | sample PopdelMetagenome_22_FD_207212 | JGI IMG/M metagenome (GOLD analysis project Ga0325402, IMG submission 207212) | Populus deltoides microbial communities from Bellville, Georgia, United States - Xylem-PdKOR-R3 | ecosystem: Host-associated > Plants > Phyllosphere > Stem > Wood/Secondary xylem... | reverse complement strand
TCTCTAGAACTCACGCTCTGCACAAAACATTGACTGAACGTCAAATCTGCCAATTACCTCCAATTTACTCCCTTTTGCATCTTTCATCCAAAAGTGCCTTCAAAACATAAAACAAAGAATATCAAGGCATTTTATATATAAAACATGGACAAAAACATTAGGTAGATGTGGGTGAAACTATCGAATAATATGGTTACATCATATAACAACGCCACGTACTGAGTATTATTATTATTACTATTACTATTAATATTATTATTACTATTATTGTTACTATTATTGTTGTTATTATTGTTGTTGTTGTTGTTGTTTTATTAATTATAATTTATACAATTAACCTCTCTGTGGTTCGACCCCGGTCTTGCCGGGTTATTTATTACTGTGATACTCCTGCACTTGGGATAAGACATCAACTCTTTGATCGTGTCACTGTGCCGCTGCCGATTCAGAAATCGACAACCAAAATTGCATCGTTGCCGATTCAGAAATTGACAGCCAAAAGCTTTGCTGCTGTAAATTAAGAAATTGGCACCAAAACTACGGTGATGTCGATTCAGAAATTGGCAGCTAAAAACTATGCCACTGCTGATTTAGAAATCAGCAGCCAAAAACTCTGTCACTACCGATTCAGAAATGGGCAGTGATGGTGAAGTCATTTCGGCTTTTCTCTCTTTTTTGTGTGTTTACAGTGTTAATGCTTTGAAATGATTTACTTATAGATGATATATTATTGAATCCTTGATAAATGATGAAGCAAAGATAAACGTTTGATTGAATTCTTGATGAATGTTGTAATGACTATGAAATGTTGATAGACTTATTGATGAATTTTGAAACGACGATGAAAATGCTAATGTTCTGAAATGACTTGTTTAGGAGGATGTATTATTGTGTTGCGATGAATAATAAACTGACTATGAGATGTTAATTGAGCTATTATGAAATTGAGCTGCTGACGAATGTCAAACCGATTATGGAATGTTGATTGTGATTGTTGATTGGCTTCGGCTAATCGCATCCGAGATGGATGACCGGGTTGTGATTGATGATTAGCTTCGGCTAATGGCGTTCGAGATGGATGATCGGGTTGTGATTGATGATTAGCTTCAGCTAATGGCGTTCGAGATGGTTGACCGGGTTGTGATTGTTGATTAGCTTCGACTAATGGCATCCGAGATGGATGACCAAGTTGTGATTGATGATTAGCTTCGGCTAATGGAATCTGAGATAGATGACCGAATTGCACTTTGTGATTAGCTTTGGCTAATAGCATCCAAAATGGATGATCGGTTTGTGGTTGATGACTAGTTTTGGTAAATGGTACCCTAGGTGAAGGGCCGAGTTTAAATGTTGCGATTAACTACGACTAAAAGTATCCAAGGTGGATGATGGGGTTAAGGTGAAGTAATTAACCCCAACCGATGTTAAACTTTGGCCCCACAACTCCTATGGAGAGATTGGAGTGTGTGAGTGAGAAAAATACACTTAATGAAATAAAAAAATGTACAATGCATATAAGAAATTGATGAAGGAATCTATCCATTCTAAGCAAATAACAAAAAGTAACAACAATGTACTTCTAGTTGTTTATTATTATGTTAGATTATTTACAATTCTTGTATCCATATTGTTTTGTAACACGGACATCACACAATCAAGGTGCATAGGAAAGCTCGTTCCAGGGGTTCGCATATTTTAAAAGGTGCTTTGTAATAGTATGTCTTAGGTATTATGTTGAATATTTGACAGTCGGCACTTTTATAAGGACTTGTAATGGAACACAGATTTGGATGTGCGAACATGTAGATACGATGTTATCAATATATTATATGGTATTCTCTTTTATGAGGATGTTTTGTTGTGAAATCATATGAGGATCGTATGTAAGAAAGAACTAGTTGTGCAAAATTGATATTCGGCACTCGGGTGTAAACTCATGTTGATAACGAAACTAGGACAAGAATGCAAACTCATGAGTATGTCAATATGAAGTAACGTAAGTGTATGAATATGTAATATAATATTGTGGGCATGTGTATTGATTTTCCATCTTATGAGAATATTGATTTACAAAAGCTACATTCGTATGATGCCATGATAAGGAAGGGAACCTATTTACTAATACATAGAGTATCATGGTGAGAAGTATCGAGAACCAAAAAAAAAAATTCTACCGATTTTAGCTTTAAAAAAGTCGGGTCATTACACTTTTCCTTCCTTTCTCTCCTATGGCTGGCCACTTCTCCTTATTAATGCCTATAAATTGTAACAATTTAATTAATTCCATTCATGTCACTCAATAGTAAATTTTCATGTTTTTGACATAAAATGCACGAGTAATGGTACAAGTTAGACCACCTTTTTACCTGAGTTATTTCGATTTTCATTAATTTACATACCTATAGATTTATTTCATCATAATCCATTTCCATCCTGTATTTATTCGTGTTTCTGTATTTTCTATTTTTCAGCTATTTTTGAAATATTTTTTTTCCATCCATTTCTTTCCATTCAGGTAACCATTCAAGATAGATACTTATCTTAACATTTATTTCAGTGTCCTATCAAATTTTGTTTTATCCGGGGCTTACAACCTCCTTAAGCCAAAATTTACATTTATCTAGTTTGGCACACAACTTATTCTCCCTCAAAAACATATAACACAATCCTCAAATATTGTTCGTGTTCCATGTAAGAGCTAGAATACACTAGTATGTCATCGATAAACACTACCATATACTTATCTAAATATGTTTAAAACACTTTATTCATCAAATCCATAAACACTATTAGGGCATTTGTTAACCTATAATACATCACTTGAAACTCGTAATGTCTATAACGGGTTCTAAAAGTAGTTTTTTGTATATCCTGATCTTTAATCTTCAACTAGTGGTATCCAAACCTCAAATTTATCATCAAAAAAACTATAACACCCTTCAATTGATCAAACAAATTGTTTATGCATGAAAGTGGGTAGGTATTCTTCACGGTTATCATGTTCAATTGACAGTAGTCAATGCATAACTGAAGGGTATCGTCCTTCTTCTTTACGAAGAGTACTGGAGCTTCCTAGGGGAATTGTTAGGTCAAATGAATCCTTTATCCAATAGTTCTTATAGTTGAACCTTTAGTTTAGACAATTCTGTAGGTTCCATCCTATACGAGGATTATGCTATAGGACTGGTTCCTAGAAAAGTGTCAATTAAGACTTCAATCTCTCTAACGGGAGGCAATCCAGGTAATTCCTCTGGAAACACATTCGAGTATTGACACGACCAAAAGATTTATGTCTTCTCCCAAATGTAGGAGTGTCGAAGTAATAAATTACCCGGCAAGACCGAGGTCGAACCATATGGAGGTTAACTATATAAATAATAATAATAATAATAATAATAATAAGTTGAAAAGAGTTTTGAGATGTGATATTGATATAAGGATTAAACAATGATAAAAACAATTGTCAAGGTTAGAGGATCCACTAATGATATTTCAAACAAGTACAGTATAAACTCTTATTACTCAATTGGAAACCACACACAAAGGAGGTTCCAATTGGATTAAAAATTGTTAACATGATTACATTAGATATCTTATACAAATAATGTTAATACTTGTAAATGTTGTCAGGCATTCATGATTATAACTTATGTTAACAACAAATCAAGTTCCTTTCTTAACATAGGTGTCGGTTATACCATACGGTTTGGGCTATGAAAGTGTCAAGTATTTGTTGTACCAAGGTTATACAACATACATCTAGATTAACCATTTAACAAGCAAAGTATTAAGAGTGAATAAGATAACAAATACAAAACATGTTAACATCAAACATTAAAGTCCATGTTGAGTTTATATTATTCTTACACCATTAGTGAACCCTTTTCACCTTGACATGATAAACTTAGCTAAACATAATGAAGAAGAGAAATATAAATAAACAAGATAAGAACATAAATAAGATATAAGTTAACTAAGTAAAGGAAAGGAAAGGAAATGAAAAGCATAAACTAGAGATTAATATAAACAAAACTTCAGTATTACAAAAATATAAAGAAAGAGCAAGAATATGATCTTGATATGAAAACCAAGATGCCTAAATGCATGGCAAATGCCTCCTTTTATAGGCCAAAATTTGGAACTATTGATTTGATGACTAATTGTTGAGTGGGTGGCCACATCTTAACTTGGTGACAATCTTTATCTTCTTGTCTTAACAAAACATCATTGATAACATTAGAATTTAAACAGACTTAAATCATGAAACTTCTAGGAAATTGTCTCAGTTTTTCAACAAAAAAATAATCAGTGCAATCGGACTTCTATAACTCAAGATATGGGTTGAACACTAAACAATGTATGGGCTATAAGACAGATTCTGACTTCTCCGTTGTTGTTAAGATTTGGACTTCCAAACAACAAAATTGAGTCTTGCACTCCCATGAATGTTTTAGGCCTATGTCTTAGCTTTCTAGCCATATACACTAAATTGAAATCCAAGATCTACAACTCCAGATATGACTCAATGACTGAAAAATGTTCAGTTTGGACTGAACCAACATCTCTTTTCTAAGTTTAACCCTCTCTTTGTCTTCTCAATTCCAGTAGTTAAACTCATCAATCAATCCCTTCATTTATGTGATAGGCCTATATTTAAGATGAACATTTACCATAAATTTAAGGTATCTTATAGTATCAGACTTGTTATTATAAAAGATGCTTTTAGTTAAGGAGTTATTGATGCTTTAAGTGCAAAATAATAATATAAAATCTTGATAAAAATGTAGTTTTAAGCACTAATCAAGTATTCCCTTACAATAGGAATACTGGCTAGTTTGACGCTCCTTTTCTTTGTTTCCCTCACATAGGCTAAGAATGTGGGGCATCCCTTCCCAATCAATTTCTCAGTGGTCATGACAGAAATTAAACAACTTGGAACAACTTTTCTCTCTCCTTTAAATACAACATTTTTCCATTTATACTTTGAATTGTCATCGTTTTGGTGAACAATCCACTTGTCTGTATTTACTCAACCAATCCATACCCAGAATCACATCAAAGTCATATAACTTCAAATGTATTAAATCTAATTATAACCCTTCGATATATAGTTTTACCCCTCTATAAACACTATCAATATCTATGTATTCCCCTAAAGGTGTACCAACCGTTACCCCCATATTTAATTTGTTTGACAATACATGCAATTTATCTACAATTCGATATGCTATAAAAGAATGACTAACTCCATGATCAATTAAAGCATGAACTTGCATTGATTTTAACTGTAATGTACCTGCCACCATGTCAGGTGCAACTCTCACCTCCTCCTGAGACTAGAATTTGGGTCAATCTCATTAACCAATGCACTGCTACCTCAGCATCCTCCTCTTTTGAGAAGGTTACACAACCCATCTCTCTCATCCCTTTAACCCAATGCACCAAAGTGACTACTCTCACTTGTCTAGGAGCTGAGCCTGACACTTTAGCCATCCCCGCTGCAACAACTTTCACTATCTGTTCCAGAAACGTAGGATCAGAGTATGGATTAGGCGCAACTGCCGGCACCCTAGGAAAAATTCCATCTGGTTGCCTCTATCTCTAAGACACTCCATGTAACAACCCGACTTTTCAAGCCAAAAACAACAGGAATTTGTTTTTGGCACACATCATATCAGGAATCAATGAACATGTTTCCCCTAATTATTGAGGTACAATCTATACACCAACATCAACCAACATTTCATTAAAAGTAATTCTTACATATTCACATAATATTACATCTGCATGATTACAAGTCCACATTATAATATACATACATAAACATAAGTTTACATTCCTGTACTACTAGCAGTCATCACGAGTTTAAACAAAAGTATATAATAATAGTTATACGTCTGATGCACTTGTCCATACAAAATACATTGTGATTTTGAATGCAACTACATGATTCCTTGCAAAAGTGGGTTCCCGTGTAATGGGGTCCCTAGGCACCTCGTTGGTGTGATGTCCCTGCTGCAATACAAATATTTATAAGAATTATAACTAATTAATAATATGCAATCAAGTAGTTTAATGAAGCATTAATGTTACTATCTGTTTAAGGTATACCATTCATAGTTCATTTATACACTTGGTTCATACAAACATAATACACATGAACGCATCAATTCTTGCAACTACTCATAACTTTTAAATTTGGTTATCCTCGTAAGACACATTAGTCGAGGTTAACCATTCATTGGAGATAGGTTGCAGCATGACTTTGTGGGTCGGCAGTGAATCAGTCTTCGCTGCCAAATTGTGTTGTCCGCAGCAAATTATTTTTTGTTCTCGAATTGTGTTGTCCGCAGCGAATTAGGTTCATTGACGAGTTTGTGGTGCAGCGAATCAGTTCGCTGATGAATCTGTGTTGCAGCGAATCAGTTTTGCTGACGAGTCCGGGTCATCAATTTTGCTGACGGATCTGTGATCCAGTTCGCTGACGAGTTTGCATTGTAGGGAATCAGTTCATTGATGAGTTTGTGGTTCAGCAAATCAGTTTTGCTGACGAGTCCATGTCACGAATTATTTCTCACAAGCGAGTCAGTTTTGTTTACGAATTGCATGTCACTAGCGAATCAGTTTCGCTGCCGAATTTTGCGTCAATAGTGAAGCAGTTTCCATGTTGATTTTCTGCGGCAGACTCCCATATCAGAAATGATGTAAATGCTTGTAACGATCTCATTGTATGATTGTGTAATATATGGAACGCTTGAATGTCAACATGTGTATTTTTGGAAAATATATGGTGATGAGTTATGTGATTATCAAATACAAATGTGTTGATTGTGATCATTGATGTGTTAGGTGGTGCGACCAGGATCAGTCTTTCGACTGGGCAAGGACACCCCACTAGAGGAATAAGTAGGTGATTTCCACCTCCCTTCTAGCGTAACGTTAGTTTCTGAAGTAAATTTATTACGAAGGATTTATTGTTGTGCTACATGGAATGCTAAACTATTATGAATGGTTGTATGAGTATTACAAAGGATATACCGTTGTATTCTATTGAATGTTAACTGTCACGAATGGTTGTATGGTATTACGAAGGATCTATCATTATATTATGTTGAAGGTTATTTATTATGAATTTTTATATGAGTATTATGAGGGATTTATTGTTGCATTGTATTGAACATTAACTGTCATTATTGGTTGGATGAGTAATATGAAGGGTCTACTGTTATCTTATACTAAATGCTAAACTATCATGAATGGTTGTATGAGTATTACAATGGATCTGCCATTGCATTATACTGAATATTGATTGTTACGAATGGTTGTGTGGGTATTACGAAGGATCTGTCATTGTATCATACTAAATGGTAATTATCATGAATGTTATACAAGTATTACGAAGAATTTACCCTTCTATTATACTGAATGTTAATTATCATGAGTGGTTGTATGAGTATTACGAAGGATCTATCATTGTATTATACTAAATGTTAATTGTTATGAATTGTTATATGAGTATTACAAGGGATCCATTGTTGCATTGTATTGAACATTAACTATCATGAATGGTTCAATGAGTAATATGAAGGGTCTACTGTTGTGTTATACTAAATGCTAAACTATTATGCAATGTTTGTTTATGTATTACAAAGGATCTATTATTGTGTTTACTGATCGCTAAACTATTATGAAACGTCTATTCGAGTATTATGAAGGGTCTATATGTTATATTCAATGTCAAATTGTTATGAATCATTTGAATGAGCATTTCAAAGGATATATTATCATGTGATTGTGATTTCATAAACCGCCTCTGGAATGTTTGATTGGATAATGATTAGCTTTGGCTAATGGCATCCTAAATGGATGACCGGCATGAACACAGGATTAGCTTCGGCTAATAGCATCCTAAGTGGATGATCGGGATGAACACATGATTAGCTTTGGCTAATGTCATCCTTAGTGGATGACCTTGATGAAAAAATGATTAGCTTCGGCTAATGGCATCCTAAGTGGATGATCGGGATGAACACATGATTAGCTTCGGTTAATGGCATCCTAAGTGGATAGCCGGATTTGGGAGTTACGAGTTAGTTTCATGAGTTGATGCATTCATGTGTACTATGTTTTGTATATACCAAGTATATGAAAGAACTACGATTGTTATGCTTTAAATAAAGAATAATGTTAGTTCCATTAATGGTATTCGAGATGGATGACCGGGTTTGACTATTGTAATTAGCCTTGGTAATTGATGAATTATTAAGGGTGATATTTATATAAGTAAGGAAATGAAAGAATTATGCTCTTTTGATCCATGAATGAAATGTAATGTTAATATTATTTTACTATGTTTTTTTGTTTTTCAAATTGCCTATAATGCTTGAAATTATCTTATGCTATAACAGGGACAACATACCAACATGGTGCGCAAGGAAATTTGTTTCGCAACTTGCACATTTTGAAAGGAACTATATATTCGCATGTTATGGGTGATATGAGTTTTGTATGAACAAATGTGTTAATCACTCAATTAGTTGTCCTACCCCTTTTGTAAAGACTTGTAACGAAAAATTGAAATGGAACATGGATGTGCATGTGCTAACATGTAGATATGATGTGTATGAATATATGTATATGGTATCCTTCTTATGAGGATGTTATGTTGAGAAATTACATGAGGTCAGGATAATGAAAGTACTAGTTGTGTAACTTGTCGTTCGACACTCTTATATGAACTCCTGATGATAAAGAGACTGGAATAGGAATGTGAATTTATGAGTATGCCAATATGATGTAATGTAAACCTACGAGTATGAAAATGTAATATTATGGGCATATGTATTGAGAATCCGTTGTATGGGAATGTTGATTTACGATATCCTATATGGATTCTGCCTTGTTAATGAATGGAACGTAATTATAAATCTACAGAATGATATGGTGAAAAAATTTAGAACCTAACGATTTATAAAAAAAAATATTCCATCGATTTTGGCCTTGAAAAAGTCAGGTCGTTACAGGGTTCGTAATTGGAACTCCGATGGGGAATATGGTTGAAACAAATAATATGTATGTGGGAGTGGGGGTTAGTCTAGTTAGGTATGAAACAAAAGTAGACTTGATTTCCTTGGAATTGCATGATTTTGACATAATTTTAGGCATGGATTAGTTGAGTAAATACAAGGCTTTAATAGACTGTTATTCTAAAACTTTTACATTCCAAATACTCGAGGATAAGAGGATAGTTTTCGAATGAGAGAGAATTCCCAAATCGACCACCTTAATATCAGTTGTGACAGCTCAAAAACTTCTCAAAAAGGGGTGTATAGGATACCTTGCATACATCTTAAACTTAAATGACAGAGGTCCACGACTGAAGGATATTCCTGTGGTGAAGGAATTCCCGAAAGTGTTTCCCGAAGAACTACCAGACTACCCCTAGAGTCCCACCCATAACCCAACAACCATATTGGATGGCTTCAGCAGAATTGAATGTGCTAAAGACTCAATTGCAAGAGTTGCTAGATAAGGGGTTTCTACAGACCAGTAATTCTCCTTGGGAAACACTGGTTCTATTTTTAAACCCATAGACTTTGTATTGACTATGGTTAGTTACCGTGGATAGATGATTTATTTGATAAACTAAAGGGAATGAGAGCATTTTCAAAAATAGATTTGAGGTCAGGGTACTATCAGATGAAGATTAAAGAGGTGAATGTACCAAAGACTGCATTTAGGACCCGTTAAGGACACTACGGGTTTTTGGTCTACCGTTCAAGTTGACAAATGCCCAGCCCTCTTCATGAACTTAATGAATCGAGTTTTCCAACCATACCTTGATAAATTTATGGTGATATTCATCGATGATATACTAGTTCACTCAAACTCCTTTGAGGAGCATGAGGGACACTTGAGGCAGGCCTTACAAACCTTAAGAAATCACCAGTTGTATACAAACTAAGTAAATATGAATTTTGGTTGGAAAGGGTGACATTCTGAGGACACATCATTTTAGTCAAAGGTGTTTTTATAGACCCCTAGAAAGTCGAAGCAGTCTTGAAATGGAAAAGACTGACTTCGGTCACTGAAATACATAGTTTCCTATGACTTGCAGGATACTACCAAAGATTCATTAAGGGGTTCTCCCTAATTGCATCCCCTTTAACACAGTTAACTAGGAAAGATAAGAAGTGGGTGTGGTCGAAAAAATATGAGGAAAGCTTCCAAGAGTTAAAGAGGACGATCACCACTGCTCTAGTGTTAACACTTCCCTCAGGAACTAAAGGTTTTGTAGTTTATAGTGATGCCTCAGGGAAATAATTGGGGTGTGTCTTAATGCAATATAGGAAGGTGATCGCCTATGCATCAATACAGTTAAAGACCTATGAGGTGAATTATGCGATGCATGACCTAGAATTAGTCTTTGTAGTATTCGCCTTAAGGATATGGAGACATTATTTATATAGGTCTCGAACCCAAATCTTTACTGATCATAAAAGTCTAAAGTATTTGATGTTGCAAAAGAAGTTGAATATGCGACAAAGAAGGTGGATATAACTCATTAAGGATTATGACTGCACCATAGAATACCACCATAGAAAGACAAACGTAGTGGCATATGATCTCATTCGCAAGAATAAAGCCACCCTAAGTAAGCCAATGGTGTGGAAGGAATGACAATTGGCAGAATTGAAAGAGATGGGTGTAGAATTGGGCATTAATTTAGGAGGCAGATTGTTAGCATAATTGTTGGTGCGACCAACGTATCATGAACAAATACTACAAGCCCAAATCTGTGATAATGAAGGGTCCAAGATTAGGAAGAAAATGGAGGTTGGGGAAAAAAACTCAGTTTCGAGTAGCAGATGATGGGTCATTGATGATGGGACAATGGTTATACGTGTCTGATGACGAGACAGTTAAACAGATGGTTCTATGAGAAGCGCATGAGTCTAAATTCTCCATATATCTCGACAACATTAAGATGTATCAGGACCTAAAAAATCTCTATTAGTGGCCTAATATAAAGAGGGAAATAGCCGAGTATGTGTCCAAGTATGAAGTATGTCAACAACTCAAAGTAGAACACCAAATACCTGCAAAATCATTACAACCATTACAGATTCCAGAATGGAAGTGGGGGATGATCATCATGGATTTTGTGTTAGGATTTCCCAAATGAAGGAAAGGGAATGGTGCAATATAGGTCATCGTAGACCGCTTGACGAAATTCGCATTATTCCTGCCTATAAAGATAACCAATTCGGTAGAAAGCTTGCCAATGTTTAAATAAATGAGATGGCACGGCTCCATGAGATTCCAGTATCCATTGTCTCAGATCAGGATCCTAGGTTCACCTCTCGACTTTAGCCGAGCATACAACACGCCTTGGGGACAAGATTGGATATGAGCATTTCATCCCCAAACTGATGGCCAGTCGGAAAGAGTCAACCAAGTCTTGGAAGACTTATTACGGGCATGTATACTAAAATTTAGAGGAAACTGGGAGGAACATATAGCATTGGTGGAGTTCACATACAATAATAGTCACCAAGCCATAATAGGGATGGCCCGGTACAAAACCTTGTATGGTAGGAGGTGTGGGACTCCTTTATGTTGGGAAGAAGTCGGAGACCGTAAGTTGAATGGTGCGGATTTGGTTCAGGTCACCACCAAGAAAGTGAGAACCATAAAGGATCGCATTAAAGCTGTACAGGATAGACAGAAAGAAGTATGCTGATGTGAGGAGAAGACCCCTCGAGTTTAGTGTGGGGGATCAAGTATTCTTGAAGGTAGCCTCGTGGAAGTACATGTTGCTGTTTGGATTGAAAAGGAAGTTAGCTCCCCGCTTCACCGGACCCTTCAAAATTTTGTAGCGAATCGGGTTAGTAGCCTATAAAATAGACTTGTCCCCGCAGTTAACCAAGGTCCATGACATGTTCCATGTCTCTTTGTTAAGAAAGGCTGACGTGGATCCCACCCGAATCCTAGCTCAAGTTTCGGTAAAAGTCAAGGAAGACTTAACGCTCGAATTGAGGTCCACAAGGATACTGGATCGAGGAGTGAAGGAACTATGGAACAAAAGGATTTCCATTGTCAAAATCTTATGGCGAAACACCCAAATTGAAGAAGAAACTTGGGAGAGGGAGTCTGAAATGAGGAAAAAGTACCCCAATCTATTTGAACTACCAAGTATGGAATATGAAACCTCTTAAATTTTGAGGATGAAATTCATATTGGGAGGGGGGGAGAATGTAAACACACAACAAAAAGAGAAAGAAAGGTAAAGCTAGAAATGACTCCACCATCGCTGTCGATTTCCACAGTTTTTCGTTGCTGATTTTTGAATCGGCAGTGACATAGTTTTAGTTGCCAATCTCTGAATCAACATTGACACAATTTTCGTTGTTGATTTCTGAATCAGCAGTGACTTAGTTTCACTGATGATGTAAAACCCAACAAAAATTAGTGTTGGACCAACCTATTCTATATGAGAATAATAGAGGACATAACCAGCCTTAGAGAAACTAAAACAGGGAGAAGAACCCTTTTAAACCAGCCCCAAACACCCTACCTCATTTAAGGGGGGTATAAATGTAAGGAGAGAGAGTGACCCTTGCTCTTCCCCAAAACTGACCAGCTGCATGCAACTGACCCTCTCCCTCTTCCTAAAGAGAAGATCCCCAAACCAGCTACATGCATCCCTCTTAAACCTTAGAGAGGAAAGAAGAATTAAAGAGTACCAAAAACTAGTTGAAACCATGACAAGAGAGGGTATGTAACAGGTCGGCTGGTGCAACTAGAGAAGGAAGGAAAAAACGAAACTAGAGAGGAAGAAGTAGTAGAAGACTATGGGTAGAGGGGGGAGAAAAACTTAAATCCCTTACTAAAACTACTAAAAACAGTAAGGTGTGAACCAAATCTTTTCTCCTCTTGTTCTTTAGACCTTAGAACAAAAAAAAAAGACACTAAGAAAATGACCTAAGACATATAGACCAGTTGTGAAGGAAACCAAAACTAACTAAAAGGACAATAAAATAGGGATGAATAGGGGCCAAATTTCCAAAACAATTAACACAGAAAAAATGAATAGATTGAATGGACAAAACTTGGTAAATGGTCGGCCATAACTGAAGGGTTAGTCAGATTGCATGTTGAAACTGAAATGCATGTAGATGTTCATACTTGAAAATTGTATGATTCTGCTGGATTCTAAGAAAAAATTGTATGTTGGAACCAAAATGCATGTAGATGTTCAGGCTGAAATTGTATGATTCTGCTGGATTCTAAGAACAAATTATATGCTGGAACCGAAATGCATGTAGATGTTCATGCTGCAATTGTATGATTTTGCTAGATTCTAAAAACAAAATGTAAGATGGAATCGAAATGCATGTAGATGTTCATGCTTGAGAATTGTACGGTTCTGCTGGATTCTAAGAAAACATTGTATGCTGGAACCAAAATGCATGTAGATGTTCGTACTGAAATTGTATGATTCCACTGGATTCTTAGAACAAATTGTATGCTAGAACCGAAATGCATCTAGATGTTCATGCTTGAAAATTGTATGATTCTGCTGGATTCTAAGAAAAAATTGTATGCTAGAACCGAAATGCATGTAGATGTTCATGCTTAAAATTGTATGATTCTACTGGATCCTAAGAACAAATTATAGTGTCGGCGGCGAATTAGTTTTCATTGTTGAATTGTGCTGTCAGCAGCGAATCAGTTTTTGTTGCCAAATTGTGGTGTCAGCAGTGAATAACCGAATTGTGTTTTCAGAAGTGTGAATTAATTTCCGCTGCCAAATTATGTTGTTCGCAGGGATTCAATTTTCGTTGCTGAATTGCGGTGTCAGTAGCGAATCAATTTTCGGTGCTGAATGGTAGCGTCACCAGCGAACCAGTTTCGTTAATGATCATGTGTTCCAGTGAATCAGTTCGCTAACAAATCTGCGTCACCAGCGAACTAGTTTCGTAGACGATCCTATCTTCCAGCGAATCAGTTTGCTGACAAATCCATGTCACCAGCGAACCAGTTTTACTAACGATTCTGTGTTCTAGCAAATCAGTTTGCTGGCAAATCTGCATCACTAGCGAACCAACTTTCGCTAACTTCTACAGCAGATTTATGTAGTTGAATGAGTGTGGTGATTAAAATGATTGCATTGTGTGATTGTAATATGTGGAACACTTGAATATGAACTTGTGTATGTTTGAGACATGCATGGTGATGAGTTGTGCAATTACTGAATACGAATGTACTGATTTATAGCCATCAATGTTTTAGGTGGTGCGACTGGGATCAAACCTTCGTTAAGACAAGGAAACCCCACGGGTGGAACAAGCAAGTGGTTTTCACCTTCCTCTTTCTTAATGTTAATTTATGAAATGTTTTATTATGAATGTCATAATATCATGTTAGTATAAATACCAACCTATCAAGGGAGTATTTGTCAATGAATAAATGATTCGCTTCGGCTAATGGCATCCTAAGCGGATGAATGAGATGAATAAATGATTAGCTTTGGCTAAGGCATTCTAAGTGTATAACTGGGATGAACCTAAGAGGATGGCAGGACGGCTGGATTTGAGAGTTATGAGTTAATTACAAGAATTGATACGTTCATGTGTAATATGTTTTGTATATACCAAGTATATGAAGGAACTTTGATTGTTATTCTTTAAATAGAGAATAATGTTAATGCTTTCATTAGACTATTTAATTGCTTATCATTAATTATTTATAATTTTTGCAGCAGGGATGTCACACCAATGAGGTGCCTAGGAACCTCATTACATGGAAACCTACTTATGCAAGAAATCATGTAGTCGCATTTTAAATCACGATATATTTTGTAGGAACATGTGATGTCTTTTAGTAGTATAGGAATGTGAACTTATGATTATGTACGTATATTATAATGTAGACTTGTAATCATGCAAACTTAATATGATGTGTATGTGTACGAACTGCTTTTAATGAAGTGTTAATTGATGTCTCGCATATGGATTGTACCATGATAATGAGTGAAAACCGGTTTATAAATTCTCGGAATGATATCATATATATATATATATATAATCTCTACAAATTTACCGTTGTTTTTGGCTTTGAAAACCTGGTTGTTATAGTAGCCTATATGCGCTGGTGATTTCTGTCGAATACGGTATCACCAGCGAGTTAGTTTTCGTTGCCAAATTTTATGGCACCAGCAAGTTAACTTTCGCTGTTGAATTTTGTGGCACCAACGAGACAATTTTTGTTGTTGAATTCTGTGTCACTAGCAAACCAGTTTCGCAGGCGATTATGCGTTCCTGTGAAGCAGTTTTCTGACAAATCTACGTACCAGCGAACCAGTTTTTCGCTAATGAATTTACATCACCAGGGAACCAGTTTCGCTAACGATTCTGTGTACCAATAAACCAGTTTTCACTGACGAGTTTATGTCACCAGTGAACCAGTTTCGCTGACGATTCTGTGTTCCAGCGAATCAATTTGTTGACAAATCTGCGTCACTAGCGAACCGGCTTTCATTAACAATTTTCTGTGACAGACTTACATATTAGAATTGGTTCAATGATTATAATGATTGCATTGTGTGATTGTAATATATGGAATGTTTGAATGTGAACATGTGTATTTTTGAAATATGTATGGTGATGAGTTGTGTGATTACCGAATGCAAATGTATTGATTTGTGACCATTGATGTGTTAGGTTGTACGACAGGGATCAGGCCTTCGATAGGACAAGACACCCCATGGGAGGAACAGGTAGGTGGTTTCCATCAAGGTTGTTAAAATCATGTTTTGACTCGTAAAATCATACGATTTTAGGAGTCAATATATGCTTAATGTGTTAAATCGTTTGAAAAACTCAAAAATGGTTGGAATCAGGTTGAAATTGGGTGAAATTGTTAAAATCAGGTGAAAGCGCAAAGAAACACGATTTAGATTTCAACAAAATACATAAACTGAATTGGAGTAAATGTTTCCTTGCTCCAGCTGTCCAGCGCCTATTGGCTATTAACCAGCTGAACATTAAATCGGCTTCCCTTCATCCTTTTCAATGAGAACACCGTCTGAACTTTGAACATTAAATCTCTAATCTCCTTCTCGTAGGGCTTTGTTTTCTCCAGGGAAGAGGCTTTCTGGAGTGAACTTTCACCTGCTGTCTCGGACTCTCTCATACTTGAGGCATTATTTGAAACAAAAGCTAACATATGCCATCCCATTTTAAACCTCAAAAAACCCCCAAAAACCAGAAAACCCCTCTCTTTTTTTCTCTCTTTTTTTTTTCTCTCTTTTTATCTCTCTTTCAATCAAAGAAGAAGAAGAGATGGAAGCGATA
>Ga0325402_1002427_pt1 | contig 16362 bp, 11 predicted proteins | sample PopdelMetagenome_22_FD_207212 | JGI IMG/M metagenome (GOLD analysis project Ga0325402, IMG submission 207212) | Populus deltoides microbial communities from Bellville, Georgia, United States - Xylem-PdKOR-R3 | ecosystem: Host-associated > Plants > Phyllosphere > Stem > Wood/Secondary xylem... | reverse complement strand
TTAATAGCAATGCAAGTTTCTTTCTCTGGACATCAACACGTCCACACTATTCTGAAATCCACCTAGCTAGCTGGTTACAAGAGTAGCTAAGTTGTCCCTTAACTAACAATATTCAATTTGGTTTGTGATATATTATTAGCTAGCTTGCTACAGCTGTAAAGAATTAATGAGCTTGATAATTGTATGTTATCTCTCGCATTGTCGACACGTATTTGAGGGGAGAAAATTCTTAGAAAGAAAACCATGGAAAATTAAGGATTTTGAGGGGATAGTGAGGGAAATTGTTCCCACTACATCTTAAGTAGGGGTGTTCAAAAAAACCGACCAACCGATTAAACCAAAAAAACCGAGAAAAAATTAACCGAAAAAACCGAACTGATAAAAAAACCGAATAAACCGATTAAAAAATAAAAAAAACCACCCGGTCCGGTTCGGTTCTAGTTTAAAACAGCTTAAACAAATTGAACTGGATCAAACCGAACCGGTTTAAAAAAAGGTATAAAAACAACCATTCCTAACCCTAAATCACTTTTCTCCTTTCCAGCTGCCACCCCCCTTTTCCCTTCCTATTCCCAGCCTTCCCCTTCCCCAATCCCCCTTCACCCTTCTCAGCCGCCCCACGCCCTTCCCCTTCACCCTTCTCAGCCGCCCCACCCTCTGCCCCTTCCCCTTCCCTTCCCCTTCCCCTTCCCCCTTCCCAGCCTTCCCCTTCCCCTTCCCCTTTCCCCAAAAGCAAGTGAACAATGGTTATCCAAGCTCTCCCTGCAGATCGTAAGACATCCCTTTTGGCTAATTTATCTTGTTTCTCCTTGTATCTTGTTTTCAGGGAACATGGGTTTCCATGGGGGTATATTCTGATGGATCTTATGGGATTCAACCTGGCCTTGTATACTATTTCCCGGTTACCTGCGAGAAGGGCAAATGGTCCATCGTGCAGGGTAATCTCTACTTCCTTTTACTTTCTCCTATTTGTTTCATGCTTTGTATGGATCTATTCTGTCAACATTTTCTGCGAAATGATCTAAACTTTAACTTACAAATAGTAAATTTAATTTTTAGAGAGGACCAATTAAAATCATCCCATTCATATCTCATTACAGATTGAGTCCTTTGGTCATGACAATGTCAGGACTCAAGATTGACGAGTTCTCAAGGGCGAAGATGGATGCAACAACAAAAGAGCTTGTGGAGGAGAAATCGTTGGCCTATTCAGGGCTTCTAGGAGTTATTTTATTATGTCAAAATTGTATAGTTTGATTATTAATATACAAATATTTCGTAACATCATCTAAAAGGGGAAGGGGAAGAGAGTGAATAATGGTTATCACTATAACCATAGAACAGTCCGGTGTTTCTGGTTTTTTTGTTAAAAAACCGACCTGAATCGAACAAAACCGGTTCAGTTTGAACCGGTTCTTGATTCGGTCCGGGTTGTATTAATAAAGAATATTATTTTCCGGTTTGGTTGTATTTTTGGGTTAAAACCGGACCGAACCGGACCGTGAACACCCCTAATCTTAAGCTTATTATCAAGAGAGAAAAGTGAGGAAAATCGAGGAGGCTACACTATTCACGGCAGCAAGGAGGAATTATATGGAGTGTCGTAACCCAATTCTGGGTTATTCCCCAAAATTCACTTTTTTTCAAAATAAAAATAAAATAATAAAATAAAGGCAGACAACGTGGAGAAAGCAGGCCGGGGAATCAAGCTGTAATTTTTTGGAGGAAATTCAATGCCTAATTGTATCCTATTATGCCCAAGAATGGAGAAAAAATGCAAATTCAAGTTCAAATTAAATGATTATTGAACGAATTTGCATAAAATTTAAGTCCAATGACATAATTAAATTTTTAATAGGCCAATTTGATTTAATCACGGACCAAATTAAATTTTAATTATGTTTAAGAATTAATTTGGGTCCAATTGAAGGATTTAATTAAGTGCAATGACTTAATTATACTTTAAATGGGTCAAATTAATTTTATTTAGGGCTTAATTGGTGAAAAATTAAGTTTGAGAGCTTAATTTGGGCTTAATTGAGAAGATTGGAATTTTAAGAGACCAAATTTAATTTTTACCAAGTTAATTGATTGAAATTAGGGGTCAAATTGCAAGAAAATTAAAGTTTTGGAGTCAATTAGGGGTTAAATTGAAGAAATTGGCAGCGAAGGACCATTCTGCAACAAGCAGCCAACTATGGGGGTTCAATTGACAAAATCAGGGGCAAAATCATAAGAAAATTGAAGTTTTAGGGTAAATTATAGGTGCAATTAAATCAAATTTAAAGAGGGAGGACTGAAATGAACTTTGGCCAAAATCAGAACTTTGGTACTGTTCATTTTCTTCTTTAAATCTTTGAAATAACTACTCAGGTTACCTACTTTGCAGGTGCATTTAATGCACCTAACATCCACCAAATTTAACCAAATTTGCACGAAAATGATCCTCTACAGTTCCTCTACATAGCCATGTGAATAGTTTAGTCTGAATGACAACTCATTGACGCCGGCGCCGGCCTAAACATGCCAACTCAGGCAGCTTTTTCTGCAGATTTAATAGTGCACCATGTCTACTTTGAGCCAACAGTTGGGATCCTTCCCAACAGAATCAAGGGCTGAAATTTTACCTCGATGCAGACGAGATTACCCTCTTCCACCGCCTATAAATAGAGGTTGATTTTATGGCCTGAGGGAGGAGAAAATCGGGTCCAAAGTAAGCCAAAAAACCAGCCTTCCTCCCTATCCCCGCTGTAGATTTTCTTCTTCTGTTTCTTCTTCTTTTTTCCTCTGCCACAGGAAACCAGCACCGTCACCATTTCTTCCTCCAGCTCCGCCTTGAGCAACCAACACCACCAAGCTTTTCCAAGACCACCAGTCAGCCACCACTGCGTCTATTATAAGCCACCGTGAACGTCTTTCTCTTTCCTTCTTCCTTTTCTCTCCACTGTGTCTTCAGCCCCCGAAGACCCCGCAGACACCTTTCTCCTCCACCAACAGACAGCGGTGCAGCCTCCCTGCGAACCCAAATCCACACCAATGAAAGAATAGCCACTGCGATCGCCGGTCCCTCTCCCCCTGCAGATTTTCTTCTCCTTCTTTCATCCTGCTCTGCCACCAGCCACCAGCTCCACCTTTGCAACCAGTGGCAGCACACCGTCATCCTCGGCCAAACCACCGCCCGCCAAGTTGTCTGCCCTCTCTCCCCTTCCCCTTCCCCTTCTTCTTCTTCTTCACCATCTCTATTCACTGAGTGAACAGTGGACGTGAATTATAATTCATGTCCTATTGTTCACGCATGAATAGTAGCATGAATTATAATTCACGTCTACTGTTCATGGAGTGGACTACATCTATTTAAAAAACAAATTTCAAAAAAATTCAAAAAAAATCATTTAAAAAAATTATGGTTTTCTCAAATATTTTTCTACAAATTTTTCATTATATCGGGTTGTATATTTACACTGTAAAATACAACTCCGGTATTAAAATACCCGGTTTTCTCTGAAATATTTAAAAAAAATTCAAAACATTTTCAAAAAAAGAAAAAAAATATTTTGTTGCATACGGGCAAATCCTAAAAATTTTCCAAGCATATTTTTCATAAAAAAAACAAAAATTGCATCTTTTTCATGTTTTAAAAAAAATGGATATCTTAACCAGTTTATGATTATCCATTAGGATTTAGCCAACGTGTCAAAAATCTTTTTCCAATCTTTTTTTTAGGATCCAGATGTAGACTTCAATATTTGTGAGGTGTAAAATTACACGATAAAGTACACCCTTAAGTATTAAAGATACAAGGTGTAAAAATACGATGCTAAAATTCAGACTTTAGAATGGTTAGGATTTAACCCAATAAGGTGGAGACTTTCTTATGAACAAAGATCTGCTTTGAGCCTTATTAAATACCAACGAATAGAAACCCAACTTAGAAAAAAACAATCAAACAACAATGCAGCTTACCTTAGGTAGAGTACACTAGGGGTGATGCGTTTTTCCCTTGCACAACTAGTCCCTTATCCAGACTCTCGCAGACCATAGGTTCCTAGTGACCATAATACTAGGTGGCGACTCTTAAACATTAATCATAATTTTATGATTAAATCCAAAAAACCTTGCCAACACACAACACCTCATACTAGGAGGCACGACAATAGCCTCCGTCGTTGCCAGACGACGTCGCGCCGGCGCTCGCACACCTCGCGACAGGATGGCGACTCCACTGTGGATAGCCTTGTCTAGTTGGACTAAGTTTTGATTGTTTGATTTTTTTTCCTTTTTGTTGGTATTTAATGTTAGCTCGCATTTTTATTACTTTATCATGCATTTTAATTTTGCGAATAAACCCAATTCTAGGTTAGGTGGGGAGTAGCGGTCTGCCTCATGACTTTAAGTCGGGGTTTAGATTCGTGAAACATCCAACTATGAGCTGAGTGTTTACTCGATAATGGCGATCACACTGTGCCCCAACCATTCCTTATAAACCCCTATACTGCCTTCACGTAAGGTGGTCACTAGGTAGTTCATAGACCCTTTTAAGACTAGGTAGAAAGTCTACCCATTATGTAATGACCTAGAACCTTTCTTTAGAGCATAAACTCCCTACATATTCATTATGTATGGTTTTTTTTCCATTCATACCAAATGTGCATACATTTGCATCCACACACATACATCCATCCATTGTAAATAACATACATACTTGCATCAGGTTGAAATATAGGTCCCTAAAGAGCCTACAACACTCTACTCCGAGCAAGAAGCATGGAAGGTGAAGAGCGTGCTCACCGTGACACCCATTTCCAAGAAGAGTTAGAGACTCTGAAAGCAAGCGTGGCTCGCCTCACTAGCTTACTCGAGAAAACGCTTAGAAATGCCTCTAGTGAAGGTCCTTCCAACTGGCCAGCTATTTTTTTAGCCTCTGGAAACAGATCAACCTGAAGAAACAATGAGTGAACATGGTCAAGAACCTCCATACAATCCAACTTTTGTGCACTCAATGCCACTGACACCAGCCCCTGCAATCATAGATCCATTTGCTAATGAGTCCCACAAGACCAAGTCATCCAATGACATTGATCAAGATAAGATGGCGGCGTTGGAAGCTCGGATTAGAGCCATTGAAGGGGTGGGCTTGTACGATCCAGTACGGGCAGCAGAAATGTGTCTGGTCCCAAATGTGGTTGTCCCGAAAAAATTTTGTGTTCCTGAATTCATCAAATACACTGGAACACAATGCCCTATAACTCATCTCAAATCATACTGCAATAAAATGGCAGAAGTGGTACATGATGAAAAACTACTGATGCACTTGTTCCAAGATAGCTTAAGTGGGGAGGCGTTAAGCTGGTACATGAGATTGGACAACGCCAAAATCCGCAAATGGAAAGACTTGGTGGAGGCATTTGTGAAGCAATATAAGTACAACATGGACATTACTCTTGATAGAACCAGTTTATCCAATCTAGAGAAAAAAGGGACAAGGAAAGCATAAGAGAATATGCTCAAAGATGGAGAGATCTAGCCGCTCTGGTGCATCCCCCACTTTTGGACAAAGAGATGGTCACTCTGTTTGTTAACACGCTTAAAGACCCATACTACGAGCATGTGATGGGTAGTTCGGCCCAACAATTTACTAACGTTGTGGCAGTAGCTGAGCGCATAGACCAAGGAGTAAAGAGTGGTAGAATCTCTGCATCTGTGGAAAAAAAGGGCTTCGAAGGTAAACGGAAAGAGGTTGACCATATTGAGGGTAGTTATAGGGGTAGGAAGAACCCATTCCAAAAATACCACACTCCATCCTTTTCACCCCAAATCGCCAACATCAATCTCAACTCTTCTTTTCCTACCAGAAAATCTGAGCCTCAAACCAAACACCAAAGAATCCAAGAACAGCTACCTCCATTACCACTACCCTTAAATAAGATGTACCAAAAGCTACTGAGCATCAGACATATAGCTCCAGAACCCTTGACACCTCTGTAACCACCTTATCCCAACTGGTACAAGCCCGATCTCACTTGCGAGTACCATGCTGGCGCTGCGGAACACAACATTCATACCTGTAGTGCCTTTAAAAAGAGGCTCGTGCATTTGATCAAATTTGGATGGATAACCTTCGAAGGAACTCCAAACGTGAGTTCGAACCCTTTACCCAATCATGCTTCAGGTACTGGATCGGTGAATGCATTGGAGGTGGAATGCTCTGAAAATCTCAAAGCACTTATGGCAAAAGTAGGGTGTGAAGAAGGTAGTGTGCATTCTACATGATAGAGGACAAAGTTCTGCCACAAGACAGGAGGATGGAGTCTGCCCCTAATAATCACCTCTATTTGATCATGTTTACAAAGTTTTTGTCATATTTTAACATGTTTTAGTCTTGTTGGCAATTCGGCTCATAATGTCACAAGACTCTCTATCAAATGAGCCTTTTCTTATTAATAAAATCATATGTTCATAATGTGCCTTCATTTTTGTTGTTTCATGCAAATAACATACTGAGCACACTTTGTACTCACAAAACCACTACACCAAGAATTCTTTGGTGTTTTTCCTTTTTTTTCTCTCTCCAAAAAAAAGAAGCATGACCCCATGTTTTCACAAGGATTTTTGGGAAATCAAAGTTTTAATACAAAAACAAAAATCAAATTGGTGTTTGTTCTAATAATTAAGTTCTAAAAATTCAAGTGATATCCTAACACTTAAAAAACCTAAAAGACAACCCGAACACCATGAGATAACTTTAAAGTCGAGTTTTGATTGCATGAATAATGAGAAACCATTTTGCATATTCGCATATGAGAAAGCAAAGGTTGCCGATTCTGAATGCATGCATTTGAAATGAAGAAAGGCCATCTTTGATCATCCTTTCACAAATTCTAAAAGAAATCCCTTGTAGTCCCCTTTTGAGCCTAATAACTTTTTCCTTGAAAACATAACTTTGGCTAGGATCACACCCTAGACTGGGGGGCAAGTGCAAAAAAATCTTTAATGACTAAATGTGCCCAAACAACCCTGGGGGCATGAAAAAGTCCTCAACAATAAAAGTGTCCAAACAACACTGGGGGGCATGAAAGAAAATCCTCAATGATTAAAAGTTTCCAAACAAAGCTGGGGGGCATGAAAGAGTTCCAAAAAGATTTGAGCGTACCTCAAAAATCACTAATTTAATAATGATCAAAACCAAAATAAGAAAAAGCTCAACATTGGAGGGCACCGTGGACCATTTTGCAAATCAATTCCATGGTCCAGAAATTCATAGACCAAAAAAGAGTTTGGGATATAAGCATTACTGATCATTAGTCTTAATGTCCCTTAAACACCTTTTGAGCCTATAAATATCATTTTTCTTCATAGCCAAGAGCCAAAGCCTACGTTACGTGCCCAATCAAGCCTTTTCTGATCAAAGGTAGGCAATCTGGATCGGTAGAATATGCTTTTCCATGTGAAACAAGTCATTATTCATGCAAGCAAAATGAATGCTTTGAAAACTGGTTGTTTGAAACCCTCAAATTGAAGCTTAAACCCTTTTGACCAATCAAACATCACTTCACTTCACCAAAACCAAAAAAAAAATTTTCAACACTCATGCAAACCTATCCATGAGAATCGCTTGAATTTTTCAGAACAAGTTTGTTTTGAACAAACATCAAAATGATTTTTCAGAATAGCTTTGAAATTCCAAAAATTCTTCATGAAAACAACTCCTTGTAAATAACCAAATCTTCTTCCACATAGCCTCATCCCCAAGGAAAACCCAAATTGAACACTTGAAGACATGATCAAATTGGGGGGTAATCTGACAAACACAAAAGGCTGACTTCATGATTCCCCTTCTAAGAAAATAGAAAATGTTGGGGGGAGCTGACAACCCATCAGATTAAAGTTTGTAAGAAAACAAGTATGTTGATCCCTCTCAAAGGTCAAGATCACAAGATATGACTTGAGTAAGCAAGAGCGGAAGAGCCATCAAAGCTTTCTATCAGAGAGTCAAACTTTTGAGAAAAAGGAAAACTCAATGAAGAAAAGGGGATCAATATTTCTCAGGTAAGTATACATGCATATTAATCATGATGCATTACTTTCATTATTGATAAATCGATGTCTCACCATTACCTCTTTTTGAGCGGGCTGTTGAGCCCTCATCATTCAGATAGTGTGCTTTCTAGTCCTATCTCCCTTTTGAATGCGCCTTTGAGTCATTATCTCCTGGGTATTGTGTTTTCTAACCATACCTCCTTTTGAGTGCGCCTTTGAGCCCTTGACCACTTTAGGTAATGCGTTTTCTAACCTTACCTCTTTTTTAGTGTGCTTTCGAGCCCTTACCTTATGGGTAGTGTGTTTTCTAACCTTGCCTCCTTTTGAGTGCGCCTTAGAGCCCTCGACCACCTTGGGTATTGTGTTTTCTAACCATACCTCCTTTTGAGTGTGCCTTTGAGTCTTCACCTTTTGGGTGGTGTGTTTTCTAACCCTGCCTCCTTTTGAGTGCGCCTTAGAGCCCTCGACCATCTTAGGTAGTGCATTTCCTAACCTTACCTCTTTTTAGTACGTCTTCGAGCCCTCATCTCATGGGTAGTGTGCTTTCTAATCATGCCTCTTTTCGAGTGCGCTTTAAAGCCCTCGACCACCTTAGGTAGTGCATTTTCTAACCCTGCCTCTTTTCGAGTGCGCCTTAGAGCCCTCGACCATCTTAGGTAATGCGTTTCCTAACCTTACCTCTTTTTAGTGCGCCTTCGAGCCCTCGCCTCATGGGTAGTGTACTTTCTAACCATGCCTCCTTTCGAGCCCTCACCTCATGGGTAGTGTACTTTCTAATCATGCCTCTTTTCGAGTGTGCTTTAGAGCCCTCGACCATCTTAGGTAGTGTGTTTTCTAACCCTGCCTCCTTTCGAGTGCGCCTTAGAGCCCTCAACCATCTTAGGTAGTGCGTTTCCTAACCCTACCTCTTTCCGAGTGCGCCTTTGGGCCATCACCTCATGGGTAGTGCGTTTTCTAACCCTACCTCATTTCGAGTGTGTCTTTAAGCCCAAATCCCTTGGGTAATGTGTTTTCTAACCCTGCCTCCTTTCGAGTGCGCCTTAGAGCCCTTGACCACCTTGGGTAGTGTGTTTTCTAACCCTACCTCCTTCTGAATGTGCTTTTCAGCCCTCGCTCCCCTTCAAGTCCTATCTCTTTTCAAACGCTCATACGAGCTCCCGTCTCTTGAATAATGTGCCTTTGAGTCCTATCATGTCGTTCCTTCAAGACATTTCATTTTTTTCACATAGGTAGGTCACCCATCACAGTCAGACCTCTTTGAAAACTCTTTTCATCTTCCATTTGGGCCGGTTGCCCATTACAATGAAACCATTTTGAGAAATCTTCGCATTTCTCACCACTTTGAAAAATATTTGTATTTTTCACCTCTTTGAAAAATCTTTGAGTTTTTCACCTGGGTAGGTCGCCCATTACAACAAGACCACTTTGAAAAATCTCTGTATTTTTCACCATTTTGAAAAAATCTCTGAAAAATCTTTGCATTTTTCACCCGGGTAGGTCGCCCATTACAATAAGACCATCTCAAAAAACTTTTTTAATTTTCTCTGGATAGGTCACCCATGACAATTCGACCACTTCAAAATCTCTGAATTTGCAAAAGAAAAATCTTCTAGTTTTTACTTTGAGTGTGCTTTCTAGCCCTCAAAAGGATTCATCATTTCTCAATATAATGAGTCCATCATCTTTCATTTTTTTTTTCTTTACAACGCTTACTATCTAAAGTCTCTTACGAGACTGTCTATTGTAAGCATTGTAAAGAAGGGGGCAACTGTCATAACCCAATTTTGGGTTATTCCCTAAAATTCACTTTTTTTCAAAATAAAAATAAAATAATAAAATAAAGGCTGACAACGTGGAGAAAGCAGGTCGGGGAATCAAGCTGTAATTTTTTGGAGGAAATTCAAGGCCTAATTGTATCCCATTATGCCCAAGAATGGAGAAAAAATGCAAATTCAAGGTCAAATTAAATGATTATTGGACGAATTTGCATAAAAATTAAGTCTAATGACATAATTAAATTTTTAATAGGCCAATTTGATTTAATCATGGGCCAAATTAAATTTTAATTATGTTTAAGAATTAATTTGGGTCCAATTGAAGGATTTAATTAAGTGTAAGGACTTAATTATACTTTAAATGGGTCAAATTAATTTTATTTGGGGCTTAATTGGTGAAGAATTAAGTTTGAGAGCTTAATTTGGGCTTAATTGAGAATATTGAAATTTTAAGAGACCAAATTTAGTTTTTACCAAGTTAATTGATTGAAATTAGGGGTCAAATTGCAAAAAAATTAAAGTTTTGGGGTCAATTAGGGGTTAAATTGAAGAAATTTGCAGCTAATGACCATTCTGCAACAAGCAGCCAACTATGGGGGTTCAATTGACAAAATCAGGGGCAAAATCATAAGAAAATTGAAGTTTTAGGGTAAATTATTGGTGCAATTAAATCAAATTTAAAGAGGGAGGACTGCAATGAACTTTGGCCAAAATCAGAACTTTGGTAGTGTTCAATCTTCTTCTTTAAATCTCTGAAATAACTGTTCAGGTTACTTACTTTGAATGTGCATTTAATGCACCTAACGTCCACCAAATTTAACCAAACTTGCACGAAAATGATCCTCTACAGTTCCTCCACATCGCCATGTGAATAGTTCAATCTGAATGACAACTCATTGACGACGTCGCCAGCCTAAACATGCCAACTCAGGCAGCTTTTTTTGCAGATTTGACAGTGCACCATGCCAACTTTGAGCCAACGGTTGGGATCCTTCCCAACAGAATCAAGGGCTGAAATTTTACCCCGATGCAGAAGAGATTACCCTCTTCCACCACCTATAAATAGAGGCTGAGTTTATAGCCTGAGGGAGGAGAAAATCGAGTCCAAAGTAAGCCAAAAAACCCAGCCTTCCTCCCTATCCCCGCTGCAGATTTTCTTCTTCTGTTTGTTCTTCTTTCTTCCTCCGCCACAGGAAACCAACACCGTCACCATTTCTTTCTCCAGCTCTGCCTTGAGCAACCAGCACCACTAAGCTTTGCCAAGACCACCGGCCAGCCACCACTATGTCTGTTATAAGCCACCGTGAACGTCTTTCTCTTTCCTTCTTCCTTCTCTCTCCACCATGTCTTTAGCCCCTGAAGACCCCACAGACACCTTTCTCCTCCACCAACAGACAGCGATGCAGCCTCCCTGCGAACCCAAATCCACACCAATGGAAGAATAGCCACCGCGACCACCGGTCCCTCTCCCCCTGCAGATTTTCTTCTCCTTCTTTCATCCTGCTCTGCCACCAGCTCCACCGCTGCAACCACTGGCAGCACACCGTCATCATCGGCCAGACCACCGTCGTGCTAGGTTGTCCGCCCTCTCTCCCCTTCCCCTTCTTCTTCTTCACCGTCTCTGTTCACGCATGAACAGTGGCGTGAATTATAATTCACATCTACTGTTCATGTAGTGGACTACATCTATTTAAAAAGAAATCAAAAGTTTTCAAAAAAAAATCATTTAAAAAAATTATGGTTTTCTTGAATATTTTTCTACCAATTTTTCATTATATCGGGTTGTATATTTACACTGTAAAATACAACTCCGGTATTAAAATACCCAGTTTTCTCCAAAATATTTTTTAAAAAAATCAAAACATTTTCAAAAAAAAAAAGAAAAAAAATATTTTGTTGCATACGGTCAAATCCTAAAATTTTTCCAAGCATATTTTTCATAAAAAAAAAATACAAAAATTGCATCTTTTTCATGTTTTAAAAAAAATGGATATCATAACCAGTTTATGATTATCCATTAGGATTTGGCCAACATGTAAAAAAATCTTTTTCCAATCTTTTTTTTTTTAGGATTCAGACGTAGACTTCAATATTTGTGAGGTGTAAAAATACGATGCTAAAATTCAGATTTTAGAATGGTTAGGATATAACCCAATAAGGTAGAGACTTTCTTATGAAGAAAGATCTGTCTTGAGCCTTAGAAAAGACCAACGAATAGAAACTCGACTTAGAAAAAAACAATCAAAAAACAATGTAGCTTACCTTAGGTAGGGTGCACTGGAGGTGATGCGTCTTCCCCTTGCACAACCAGTCCCTTACCCAGACTCGCGCAGACCATAAGTTCTTAGTGACCATAATACTAGGTGGCGACTCCTAAACATTAATCATAATTTTATGATTAAATCCAAAAAACCTTCCCAATACACAACACCTCATACCATGAGGCACGACAAGAGCCTCCGCCGTCGCCAGAATATTTGGAGTAGAAATCATAAATTTAAGGTTAGGAAAATTTCAACTACCTATGATTCGAAGACTAGAATAACATCTGGTAAGGGGTTCCAAATCTTTTCTAGCAATCTTATACAATTCGAAGAACATTTGGAGTAGAAATCATAAATTTAAGGTTAGGGTTTATGGAATTTTTTTTAGGGAAATGCAAATTGATTATGAATTGACTCAATTGGGTTAGAGTAACTTATAACGAATGTTAAATTAGTAGGAATTGATGAAGAAAACATGACAATCCTAAAGGCATTCATGGCCGGCCAAGGGGTGCTAATTGATGTATAATAAAAATGTGTTTATTTAAGTGAATTGTGATTTATCAACTTATAATTTTGTGTGTAAAATGATTTTAGGTAAGTTTAGTTACTTTTAACATGATTGAATCCATTATGTCATTGTGAATCAAAACCTTGAGAATGGTTAAAAAACTTAGAGATAAGAATTGTTGCGATTGGTTGATTTTGCATATAAGGAAGAAATTAATAGAAAATATACGTTTCTATCTCATTATTGTTAGTGTGAGTTATAATAGATGTTTGTGATAGATTAGAAGTGTATATGACTATGTTAATATCGTGAAATAGTTTTGATTATTTTAAATAAATATGATTTGGGTGATAAGTCTTAGAAATTTATATTTAACGATATTCCAAAGTAAATGACTTAGTAATAATTATTTTGAAAGGTGAGAAATTGAATAAAAATGCTCGATTTATTATAAAGTTTGTTATAACCCAATTTTGGGCAACATAAAATTAGTGTTGTTAAACTCGGCCCAACGGGTCGACCCGGGACCCAGTCGACCCGGTGGCTAGACCAGTCCGGATTTAATAAAAGATCGGCTGGGGCAACAGCCCGGCCAAACCCGGGGGACCCGGCGAGTTGACCCATGACCTGGGCGAACCCCGCCGAGACCCGGTTTTTTTTTTTCAAATGTGGGATTTGAAACTCATTAGTATATATACTCTATGTTCCCAAGAAAAAAAGTCATGTTTTTTCAATGTAGGATAAAAAAACCTTTTGGTTTAAATATTTCAACTTAAAAGAATAACACAGTATATTTTCAATGTGGGATTTGAAGCCCTTTTGTATGTATACTCTATGTTCCCAAGAAAAAAATCATGTTTCTTCAATGTGGGATAGAAAACCTTTTGGTTTAAATACTTCAACTTAAAAGGATAACATAATATCTTTTCAATGTGGGATTTGAAGCCCTTTTGTATGTATACTCTATGTTCCTAAGAAAAAAATCATGTTTCTTCAATGTGGGATAGAAAATCTTTTGGTTTAAATACTTCAACTTAAAAGGATAACATAATATCTTTTCAATATGGGATTTGAAACCCTTTGGTATAAATACTCTATGTTCCCATGAAAAAAGTTATGTTTTTTCAATGTGGAATTTGAAACCCATTAGTATATATACTCTATGTTCCCAAAAAAAATCATGTTTTTTCAATGTGGGATAAAAAACATTTTAGTTTAAATACTTTAACTTAAAAGGATTACATATTATCTTTCAATGTGGGATTTGAAGCTCTTTCATATATATACTCTATGTTCCCATGAAAAAAGTTATGTTTTTTCAATGTGGGATTTGAAACCCATTGGTATATATACTCTATGTTCTCAATAAAAAAATCATGTTTTTTCAATGTGAGATAAAAAAACATTTTGGTTTAAATACTTCAACTTAAAAGGATTACATATTATCTTTTCAATGTGGGATTTGAAGCCCTTTCATATATATACTCTATGTTCCCATGAAAAAAGTTATGTTTTTTCAATATAGGATTTGAAACCCATTAGTATATATACTCTATGTTCCCAAGAAAAAAAATCATGTTTTTTCAATGTGAGATAAAAAAACCTTTTGGTTTAAATACTTCAACTTAAAAGGATAACATAGTATCTTCTCAATGTGGGATTTGAAACCCTTTCGTATATATACTTTATGTTTCCATGAAAGAAGTTATGTTTTTTCAATGTGAGATTTGAAACCTATTAGTATATATACTCTATGTTCCCAAGAAAAAAGTTATGTTTTTTCAATGTAGGATAAAAAACTTTTTTGATTTAAATACTTTAACTTAAAAGCTTAACATAATATATTTTTAATGTGGGATAAAAAACTTTTTAAAATATTCTTTTAAACTTCATTGTTTACAATATGTAAAACCTATATTTACATGGATTTTTTCATATGAAATATTAAAATTTTAATTTTTTTAATTTTTCCAGGTTGACCCATGAAACCCTGGACCCGACCCCTTGGCCGGGTCAACCCCTGGGCCGGGTTTAATAACTATGCATAAAATTCAAAAAATGAAATGAATGAAAAAATAAGGTTTTGATCAAGACAACACAAATCGTATTTTTTGGATTTGTCAATGCCATAGTTGGAAATATTCATAGGAATTGTCACTGACGCTAGAGTCAGGAACATGAAAGGAAGAATAAAAAAAAAAAAGAACAAATTCTTATATTGAGTCAAAAACACTGAGTCATTAATTTGTAAGGATAATTGTCAGAAATACAAAAATACATGCTATAAACAAGATAGTGTTATTAAAATTCACAATGAGGGGAAAAAAGAAAGGGGTTATCCATGATCAATCGATACAAAAATTAACAAATTAACCTAGTCAGTTAAAGCACTAATAGAGGATAACTGCTTAACCTCATAATTTCTAAACTTTTTCATGTTTATTTATCATTAAAAAAATTAATTAATTGAAAATATCTTTCAATCACAGAAAAATTTAGCTTGGGTTTCAAAAAAATATTTTTCTTTTATTTTGGATGGAATGCACTTTCTAGAAGTTGTATAAAATAAAAATATATTGTTATTTATTGATTATATCAAATTTATTTCTCAGTTTTTTTATTGCTATATATTTTATATTGAATCTTTTTTATTTATTTCTTTTCAATTTTATCTCTTATAATTTGATTTTTAAATTAACTTTTATCTTTATTTTTTATTGTTATTTTTTTTTTCACTCATTTTTTTAATTGAAATTTTTTTACCTATTATATTTGGTCTTCATTCTTTTGATTGATATTTTGTTTTGAAATAGTTTATGAAATTGAATTTTTTTTTTTTAATTTCATCATCTTTCAACTTTTTTTATATGTCAGATTTGGTCTCAATTCTTTTAATAAACTTGAGAAAAAAATTAAAAAGTTATTTTTCAACTTATTTTTTATGGAATAGTCAAATATTGAAAAGTTTTTTTCAATTTATTTTCCTTAACACTATTAAACATCAACAAATAATTTATTTTCTAGAATTTACTTTTCATTAAAACTACTTTCCAAAAAAAAATTACTTTTTAGAAAACAAGTGAAGCCTAGAAGTCTTATGCTTATGTAGTTTGTGAGATTTTGTTTTTAATTTTTGAAGTCCATATATGGAGATTTATTTTTGTTAAAGAAATTGTTGGTGTAAAAGAATGATTGTGATGACTCAGCCCATGAATATTCTAATACTTACTAGGTCATTAAAAAAAAATGTTAGGTCATATTCATTTAGCCCAAATCATATAGTCAATGGTTGAATCATATTTAATTGGTATTTAGCATTGTGGTCCAATCGTTTTCTTAAAAAAAAATTAAATTTGTTTTAGTTTTAGATTGTTTTTTTTTATTTTTAAATTATTTTAATATGATAGCTTTAAATTATTTTTTTGTGTTTTTAAATTGTTTTAAAGTGTTGATATTATAAATAATTTTTTTAAAAAAATATTATTTTAATATATTTTTAAAATAAAAAATATAATCTCTTCATGCTCTTAAATATAAACTATTAAAAAAAAAAAACACCACACTCATCCCATATAAAAAAAAAAATCTCCAACGCAAATCTAATTAGTGGGCTTTGGTGTTTAAATATTTTGGGCTCAGAGCTGTACTTCTTTTCTTTTTCCGCAAATATTCCCCTCGGCTCTGGGAATTGAGTCGGGCTGACGGCACTCGAATACATAGACGGTCGTCTCCGGCTAAAAGAGAGAACGAATTGAAAGTGGTGAATTGCTAACCG
>Ga0325402_1002425_pt1 | contig 16365 bp, 18 predicted proteins | sample PopdelMetagenome_22_FD_207212 | JGI IMG/M metagenome (GOLD analysis project Ga0325402, IMG submission 207212) | Populus deltoides microbial communities from Bellville, Georgia, United States - Xylem-PdKOR-R3 | ecosystem: Host-associated > Plants > Phyllosphere > Stem > Wood/Secondary xylem... | reverse complement strand
AAAAAAAGCCCCTAATCTTTGTAATTACAATAAAAATCATTAATACACTAATTTATTTACTTATTTATTTGTAACATCTCAATATTCAACCCAATGATAGTGTAAATCCGTAATATAAAATTGTGAAATTTAAATACATAATATAAATTCAATTTCTTCACATTTTCCATGAATTCTAATTACCTGAAAGAAATATTTTTTTTATTTTTATATTTTTTGGCGCATAATTAATTAACCTTATGCTCAACGAGCGTCGTGTTGAAAAAAAAGAAGAAGAAGAAAAAAGGTGAAAATTTTCACCACAAGCCAAAGAGATGCAGAGGGCAATTCTGACAACAAAAGTAGATATTTGAAACAGAAAAAGGGAAGGAAAATAGAAAAAAACAAAAAAGGGAAGGGTAGTTGAGTCCACACAAGAACAACACAAAAAGCAAAGCTTGGCATGGAAGTTGGGTGTTTGTCAGGTTATGAGATAGATTTAATTTTTTTTTTGTTTTACCGTTTTTAGAATATTCCTTTTTAATTCTGACTACCGCTTTCTTTTAATTAATCAATCAATTAATTCAGCGATTGAAACAACAAAAACACAAGAAAGAAAAAGAGAGGAGAGAGAGAAAAAAAAACTCATTAAAAAAAAGAGAATTCAAACACAAATCCCAGGCGGAGAGATACAAGGAGCAGCACCACGGCAGACCTTTCAATTTCAAAAAAAGAAAGCCCGAAGAAGAAGAACGGGCGCTCGCTCTCTTTCTCGCTCGATGCCTTTGAAACCCTAGCCAAAATTATTGATCAAATGGATTCTCTATTGGCCATTTCAATTTGAATAACCACTCTCCGGTGACATTGATCGTCCAAGGAATGGCCAGTAAACAGCCGGCTTATCAGAATTCTCCTCTTCATTCCCTTGTATTGGCTAGGGCTTCCTGTGCAATATTTTATTCCCAGTACAGAGAATCTCCTAATTAATTGATTACTTACTTTTATTAGTTTCTTTTGAGAGACGAGGAAGGTCATGGCGCCGGCGCCGAGAGGATGTTGGGGGGTGGCGGCGGAGAAGGCGAGGAGGTGTGTGCGTACGGTGATTTTCATGGTGGCGATGGTAGCGTCGCTCTTGGTATCATCGATGCCCGTGCTTGTGGCTATTGGCGACGTGGTGGTTCCTTTCTTTTTGGTGTCGAGTTTCACGTGCCTGACGTGTTATGGATTCAAAAGTCATTTGCGTAAATACTCTTTTAAGAGCTCCTTCACCGATATCCCGCTCGTTTCTCTTATCAGATCTTTCCTCATCATCTGTGAGTATTTTTTTTTTAATTAGCTGCTTTCTTTTTTTGATTGATTGATTCATTAATTAGTTACATGTAGTTTGTGTTTTATTTGTGTTGTTTGATGATGATGAACAGGTGTTTATTCAATGTGTGATGCACCGGCACTATCACATGGACCTTACCTTGGAACTGTGACACTATGTTCTGTTGTTTCAATCGTGCTTCTTTCGATTAAGACGTGTGTTTTCACCGTCAATTCTCAAATTGAGGCTGAAGCTTCAACTTCTTCAATCTCAAGGCAGAAGCTTCATCTGAAGAAGTCATGGGGGATGCCTGTTTTGTTTCTTTCTTCAGTAGTCTTTGCGCTTGGTCACACCGTGGTTGCTTATAGAACTAGCTGCAGAGCAAGGAGAAAGCTTATGTTTCACCGAGCTGACCCCGAAGCTGTATGTTTGCACGCCGAATTTCTTGCCTTTTCCAGTTTGTTGTGTAGTCTCTTATCTTGTTTTGAATCAAGTATTTAATGAAGTCATATGTCCAAAGGAAAGTGAAAATTGTTGGGTTTTCTGTTTCCAGTGAACAAATTTGTTCTTGTTAGTTTCATATATTTGCTCTTGAAATTTGCAATAAAATCTAAAATCTTAATGTTTTTTTTTTGCTGTTTAAATTGACTTACCAGGTGCTTTCATGTAAAAGTGTCTTCTCGGGCTATCAGAAGGTTCCACGATCTCCCACTCCCACAGCAGGAAGAACCCCTAAAAGTGACAGTGAAATGAAGCGAAAGCCTTTCGGAACAACTCGTGATGAAGGGGAACTCCCAGTCAGATTACTTGCTGACATTGACAGCCTGTTCATTACGTGCCGGGGACTTACAGTCCACTACAAGCTCTGCTTTCCTGGTGCACCCCCGTGTTATGTATACTCAACTGCCGCTCTTGAATCTAGTTCTAGCTGTAGCTCACCAAAGCTAGCACCGGGAAGGTTAAGACTTGAAAGGCAGCCATTTAGCGCCGTAGTAAAAACCCAGCATCATCTACATAGGAGTTGTAGCAATCAATTTTACAGCTCTTCACTGTATGCCCCGCTATTGGATAGTTCTCCAACTTCTGTTCTATCTGAAGAAATTCCTGTTCTCAACCTAGAAGATGCTGTTCAGGAGGATGGAATATGTGAACCGAAACCTGTGATTCCTGGTCAAGACATGGAGGAAAATAGCCAGTTAGGTATTGTTCTAGTTCATGGGTTTGGAGGTGGAGTTTTCTCATGGAGGCATGTGATGGGAGTGTTATGTCAGCAGGTTGGTTGTAAAGTTGCTGCTTTTGATAGGCCTGGTTGGGGGTTAACTTCTCGGCTACGCCGTAAGGATTGGGAGGATAAAGAACTGCCCAACCCATACAAGCTTGAAACTCAGGTACGCCGCAATGTTAGTTGATAGAGAATGAAGTCAAAGTTCTTTAAGCGTTTTGGATTCAGGAAACAATTTGATGTCTTTTCATGCTATGTGAGAAAAACAACAACGGAATGAGAAGCACCCTTTCAAATGAAATCTTGTTCTCTTGCAGAAGTATCCATTTAGCTATCTATATGTACTGTCACCGTTTACAGCTTTTAATTCATTGTTCTGTCAAGTAGATTTGTGTACTTTGCTCGTAACAAGCATTTTCACATACTTTGGGCATGTTATATGGCTTCGTATTCTGTCTTGCTTTGACAAGTTGTCTTTTCATCTTTACCTGCTCTGTTTGGATACGTAATTATGTTTTTGAAGCTCAACTCTGCTCTGGTGTTTTTCAGGTTGAACTGCTTCTTTCTTTCTGTTCTGAGATGGGTTTTTCTTCAGTGGTGCTTATCGGTCATGATGATGGAGGCTTGCTTGCTTTAAAAGCTGTTCAAAGAGTTCAAGCATCAATGAATTCTTTCAATGTAAGTCTTTCAACATTTAAATAATGTGATGCTGCATCTCTATACAAAACCATATTGGAAGACAGTTGAATAGTAAGTAACTTGAGGAATGTTATGCATGCTCCTGCCACTCATTGGTTTTTAAGATTGAGATGATGATGAGTAAGAGGGTAATCCAGTTATCCAGTTAGTAGTGTGGTTGCTTGAAGGATGGTACCTCTTTTTCTATCATGGAATTTTTTTTGAGGGAGTACGGGAGTGCTTTTCTGCTACCAGAACATCCTCTTGATTAGTTAAGTTGTAGAATTTTTAGGATTTATTTTTCCAACGAAAGGAAACTTGATGGATGATTTTAGCAAGCTCTGTCCCGTGGTTTAGAAAATTTGACTTTTGCATAAAATGCATTTGATGTTGTATACATGCATGTGTCCTGTTATGATGGCATATCTCAGATGGCTAGTTTGTTGAATTTTGATGCCTCACTATCAAGTTATTCTTTGAAGTATGACTAAATTCTTTGAAGTATGACTAAAACTCTAGAGTATTTCATCTGATTTCATATACAACAGTAAACATGAACTTTCTCATTATGGGCATTTTGTTAAGTGTCTGAAATTTGTATAGTGGTTCCCATGTTTCTCATTATGTGTGTGTTTATGGATTGTTCAGGTTACAATTAAAGGGGTGGTATTGCTAAATGTTAGCTTGTCTAGAGAAGTGGTTCCTGCCTTTGCTAGGATACTTCTACGCACTTCTCTTGGGAAAAAACACTTGGTTCGTTCTCTACTGCGAACAGAAATTATTCAAGTGGTGAATAGGCGTGCATGGTATGATGCAACCAAGCTAACAACAGAGGTTTTGAGTCTTTATAAGGTATGTTTATGCCTCCTGGCTTGGCTATTCTCTCATGTCATGAGTCACACCTGGGAAGCATATAACTTTGTCCATTAAGTATTCAAAATTGTAGAAATCCTCTCTCTGATACCATACCTTATACGTTATTATTTTACCATCATGTTGTGTTTTGGCTGCTTTTCATTTAATCTAATTTTGTAAGCCATTAAAGGGTGAGAAATTCATGCACTTGGAACACAATGGATAGAGAAATATAGTAACCTACACAATACTTTTTCTCTGGCTGACTTTATTGCTGCTTAAAGGCTGGGTAACACCTTGAGGGTTTGATGTCAAATTGGTGTTGGTTGTCCGTGAAGCTCTACATGGAAAATATATTAGGAAATGGAAGTAAATTGATGGAAAAGGAACTTTACTTTTTATTAGTTTCACAAGAATTGAAGATACATGTTAAGAAATACATACCTTTCTGTATGCACATGATTTGATTTGGTGCGTCTAAGATTAATTTTCCATTAAATGGTGAGACATTCATGCGCTTGGATCACAATGGATAGAGAGATATAATAATCTACACAATGCTTTTTCTGAGGGAATTATTGCTTATTGATGAAGTGGGTATAATGTTCCCGGGAAGGTATGAATACAACAGCAATAATTCCAGCCAAATTCCCCTGTATATGCCACAAGCACTGAACCTGATAATCTAATGAAATATATCTATGATGCACATCTGTAATTCATTTCCTAGTGCTCATTATGTTTGATCTGGGTTTTTTCATCCTCGAGTAATGGCTGTAGTTGTGTATTCAAGTGAAAAGCTTAATTTGTTTCTAATGAGTAGATGTGCATGAAAGAAAAGACGCATATATTTTGTTATCCAGTAATTATGATAGTCTAATATGTCAACCTTGATATTGGATTGGCTGAAATGGTGCGGAATCAGGCACAATTATGCGTCGAAGGTTGGGATGAAGCAGTCCATGAGATAGGTAAACTTTCGTGTGAGACAGTCCTTTCACCACAAAATTCTGCATCGTTGTTGAAGGCTGTAGAAGGCATGCCAGTGTTAGTCATTGCAGGTGCTGAAGATGCCCTCGTTCCACTTAAATCTTCTCAAGCCATGGCTTCAAAACTTGTAAATTCTGTGAGTGCCTCTCTGTTCTCTACTAGAATCTTGGATTGGACATAATGAAATTTCTCATGCAGCATCATTGAACTAACCAAGGTTGGGAAATTCAGTTGCCATATTGCTAATTAGCTGCCGTAAATACGTAGCGGTCAGAAATCCAAATTCCAGTCGTTTAATGTGAACCACCAAGAAAACAGGAAAGAAAGACTTTTTATACATGATAGATATAACCAACCATGATTTCACGTGTAAAAACTGAAGCAAACTACCTCCTTTCTAGGAATACTATTTTAAAATGGCTATTGGTTAATTTGGTTCTATACAAGGGGGTTCAAGAGGAGAAGTTACTAAGGAAACAAAAACTAGGATTTTTTTCAATCAGTTGATTTTTGTTGTGGGTTATTTTCTATGCAGAGACTGGTCGCTATATCTGGATGCGGCCATCTTCCACATGAAGAGTGCCCCAAGGCATTACTGGCAGCTATAACACCGTTCATAAGCAGACTCTTGGTTGAACCAGATTTGGAAAACCAATAGAATACCTTTTTTCTTTTCCACTTATCCATATAGGCTTGTAGGGTTCTCTTCCCTTTTTTCTGCACCCTTCTTTCCTAAGCAATTTACCCTGGAGGGTGACTAATGTCTTCCTCTTTCTGGGTATTTTTTATTTCTATTTTATAATAGCTCCTCCTTCATTTCTAATTTTTTTTTTATTTCTGTTTTTAATTTTCCTCGGCCAGCTCTAATTAGTTAACTAAAAAGCTCGTTTGAACAATCACTGCTGTTTTCTCTTTAAGGGAGTGGGAAATAGCTCATATTTGTACATGTATCTGAGTGGAATGCATGCCTCTGAGAGTGTATGCTTCAAATTACTTAATTGGCTGTCTTTTTTTCTGATAATTACTACTTTCGACTATTGTATCTTTGTTCCTGAAAAAAAATAAAATTTACTTGTCAAAATGTAACATGAAATCTATTTGCTTAGTCTAAAATAATAATATGATGGAATTAAGAATGAATTTGGAAGTTCATCTAGATAAACCTTGCCTGGAAACTATGACTACCTAAAATCCATAACATCAATCCACAAGCTTTCTCATTGATGTAACCCTATTTATCTCTTCCTATTTAAAAGCCAAAAAAAGCAAGTCTCCACTCTTCTTTTAATTTCTAGATCAATCAATACACTGATTTCTAAATTGCTCTAATGCCTTACTCACTTAACGAAGCCATAGCCTCTACCTTTTTGGGAAAATGAGCAACTATTTTGAATGATTGAAGAAGGCCCAATTAAAAAAGGTCAGGAGTTTGGATTCTTTGTTGAATGAGGGTCAGGAATGAGAGAAAATGAGTCGTTGAGATATTTAGTGAAGGATTAGGAAGTGGAGAAATGGTGAGGGGATCATGTAGGTATTGATGGTGTTCAACAAAATCTGAGTACACATCATTTATAAATCGTTGAGATTTTAAGAAAGATTTAGAATTCTACTGGAAAATCTCAGGTTTTAGCAATGAAAATTCACACTATCAGGATAATCACTAGTATATTGACCCGGGCTCCACTATGAGTTAGACTAAACTTTTTTTAAAATATAAAAAAAATATTAAGAGCTCAAAGAATTTTTATCAGTTTTATTAATACCTGACCAAGTGGGTTAATTTTAAAACCTTCCAACTCAACTCTTTGCCTAACTTAAGTTTTTAACTAAACTGTGTGAGAGTTAACTTGATTTAAATTGATCGATTTTATAAGTCCAAAGAAAACCTTAATGATGGATACATGACATAGTTTTGAAAAAAACTTTAAGATGATAATTGTTTTTTTTTAAATATTGAGATAATGACAGATTGGATTGACATTGCCCCCTACAACTCGGGTCATGAACTCTATTGAGTTTAATAACTTTTTTTTATAAATTTTTTTATTTAATTATATGATAAAAATAGATACTAACAAAATTGAGAACAAATATAAAAACAGACACTTATTTGAGACAATTATCCCTAGAAAGCAAACAAAAATAAATAATGTAGTCCATTTCCCAACCAATCCAATATTAGATGATAAAATTAGAAAAAATAAATTAAAAATAATTAAAAGAAAAAAAAAGCATATCTTATCAATGGGTAAACTCATCAAATTTGTGCATCGGGTAAGCAGGGCTAGTACGACAAACCTATGAACTAGGTTATGGACTCCACTAGGATTATAATTTGTTTTTTTTTTTCAAAACTATTTTTTATTTAACTATATGATAACAAAATTAGATGATTGCAAAATCAAATACCAACCCAATACTAAGATGTTTTTTTAGATCGCGATAACATCATAAAAGACGAAACGAAACTTGTAAAGATTCTTGTATTATTTGGTCTTGAACGAACTGAATCTGACTTATCAAAGATTAACTAGCTTCGTGGCATCATTCAATTTCATTCCAATAGTGTTAGTGTCTTGAAATAAGTTTTTATTGTGTCACACTCCTATCAAACCTCTTTCGGTTTTTCAGGATCAAATCTCAATCTTGATCGTGGGTTGCGTGACCACGTGATCAAGAGGTTCAAATTAGTTGGTATCAAAGCTAGGTTATGAAATCAAGTCATATCCTTTTATATCTTGTATTTCTGTTTTTGTGTTCCGTGTTAATTTTTCTTTATTTCGGGCCTGATCTTGTTTCAAATCAGTTTCAGTCAGATTGTCTTCTTTCTACATTATTCTTGATTGGTTGCGTTGAATTGAGTCTTTTGGTTTTTTTTTTAAAAGATGTCATGTATTCAGCAAGGAAGAGAGAATTAAAGAGGATTCCAGAGCAAGAATGAAAAAAACTAAAGCTTAGTGTAGGGGTTTTAGAACAAAAAGTTGATAAATGTAGAAGATTATTCTGTAACCTTCAAGCTTTGATGAAAAAGGAGGAACAACACTGCAAGCATGAAAGATAAAAGAGAGCATCCTTGATTATTATTCAAAAGTATGTGCGTAAGTGGTTAGTAAGGCGTACTTATTTGAAATTCTTATCAACCACTTTGTCTATACAATGTGTTGGAGACAAGTGTTAGCAAGAAGAGAATTCTGAAGGCTTAAACAATAGGCCTATGTAACAACCATTATTCCTATTAAAAATTCGAGGATGAATCTTCTTTAAGAGAGAGGGAATGATACGGTTCAGCCATGGATTTTTCATTAAAGGCATTTGATTTTATGCTTGGGTTTGATAGGGAGGTTATTTGGCCAAGATTGCGTTTTTCCTTGGAATTTAGTTTGTGTTCCATTTGGTCATGATGGGTTTTTGGCATGAGATAGTTTGAGTTAGCCTTGGTTTATGTATGATGATGAGTTCGGTCCAATCTCTTTGATGGTTCATTTGGCCAAATTAGGTCAGCCCATGTATGGGTCTAATTTGGGCAACAAAGTAGGCTTGTTAGAAGCTTGTATCAGGTCTGATTTGAGTTATATTAATGAGTATGAGTTTGGGCCGCATGGAGTCCAAAGTTGGATTTGATCAATTAAGATGTTGGGAATCTTTTCTTACAAGGATCAACAAAATATTATTTTATAATTGAAAGGGAAATTCATTCATTATTATCTCTATTATTTAGGATAATATTTAGCAACAAAGGAGGAAGTTTTCTAGCCATGCAAAGAAACTAAAGGGGGCTATCAGATTTTAATCCTAAACTTGGAAGGATTGTTTATTGCTAAAGATTTGATTCTCATAGTCAAGAAAGGAAAGTGATAGGTGGCTAAAGAGGAATTGATTTATAAGATTATTTTTCATGTTTCGAAGGGAAATTCTAGTCCTATAAAAAAAGAAGACTTCAACAATTAAATTCCTATTCATATCAGGTTTCATAGCATCTAAAGAACTTTAAGAGATAACTAAGCAATCCTAGAGCATCTAGGAAGGTGGATCTCGACCAAGATTTATTTAAACTAGGAAATTAATATATTTTATCTTGTTTTTCTTTCCATTATATATGACATCAACAAGCTACTATCCAAACTTGTTGTTTTCATTATTATTTCCATGTTTGAGCGTAATTAATATTTTGATTTTTAGGTAAGATCCAAGGCTTGTTTGTATAGGGGTTTGGACTTACAAGTAAAGGTTTTGGGTCAGTTTATGTAAGTGAGTCAATTCAACCTATAATGGTAGATACATTAGGGTTAATTTCTCAGAACTATTTAAACACATGTAAAGCCTAAATTTCAGGACCTTTGATGAATAACACTTCTGAATTTTTTAGTTTAACGTGTGAGAGAGATTCTTGCATTCTTTGATTCTTGAACGAACTGAATCTGACTTATCAAAGATTAACTAACTTTGTGACGTTATTCGATTTGATTCTAATAATGTTGGTGCCTTAAGACATGTTTTCATAGTGTCACACTCATATCAGACCTCTTTCAGCTTTCCAGGATCAGATCTCAATCTTGATTACGAGTTGTGTGATTACAAGGTTCGCATCATCAAACCACTAATGACTTTCTAATATTTTGAGGATCATAACACGTTGCTAGACAATGCATCTGATTTCAAATATAAATTAATCAATTGTTGAATTGATAATATATTAAATTATTAAATTATATTTAATTAGAATTAGAATTTATATTTAAGCTAACATATTAAGAACCTAATGGGTCATACATATTAAAAATTATTAGTCAGAAATTAAATAGAGATAATTTAATTAAGTGTAACTTGATTAAAATATATTTTAAAAATTAATAACTAGAATATAATTAATACAAAAATTACATTTCTAGATCTAGAAAAATTAAGTAAGGACTTGATTGAGTTAATTTCCATATTGTTTAATGATTTTCATATATATATATATATATATATATATATATATATATTTTTGATGATTTGTTATAACTTACATCTATTCCGGGCATGTTTAATCTTACATCTAGAAATTATATTTATGGTTAGCCATTTTTGTTTTTAAATTATATTATGCGATGAGGAATAATTAATTATTTATCCGTGTGCTTAATTAGAACAACAATTGTAATAAAATGTTTTTTAATGCTCGTTAAATGTAGAAATGGAATTGTGAATTGCGCGTTTAGCAGATTTCATCTGTACCTAGTCCATATAGCAAAATAAATCTCATCACAACTACGTTGAAGACTTGGGAAATTCCATTCCATCTCCATTTAATGTTTCATAAAACTTTGCAGGTCACAATCAGCAAATCATCTTATGAACCACTCTCTCCTCTCCAACATTTATATTTATAAATAAATATCATGAATTCTAATGCATGACGTGCTCCATGCAAAAAAGCTTGTATGAATTCGATAATCAATATAACAAAAACCTGTTGTAATATTTAGCAACCGTATCGTCCTTTTCTTGAAGTTCTACAAGATCATTAAAAAAAAAAACACCTAAACGTGGCTGGCTAGGTTCACAAAAGAAGGATTTCCCAACAAGGCAAGGCAGCAGAATTTTCTACTCGTTTTTGTTCTTTCTTTCAAAGTCCATTTTATTTCCACGGCAGACCAAACGCAAAAGAAGTCACATCCACATGCAAAGCAGAGACCGAACACAAACAAGTTGAAACCTGAAACAATATGAAGCCCAAGTCAGGCATCTGTTGCATTTTCCTTCTCCGTAGTTTTCCCTTCTCCGCTAATATGAAAGCCCTCGATCTTTTGGGCAACATCGTCAGCAGAAACCTCCACTTTCCCAGTTGGTCCGTTCCCAGGAACAGATTCGTTCTCATCATGAATTGCAGGGCCCAGTTGCCATATTCTGATGGTTCCATCTTCGGATCCCGATGCATAAGATTCTCCTCCAGGTGAGAATCGCAAACAATGAACAGGACCATGGTGACCCTTGTTGCATCCTGCAGATAAAAACCGCATGCAAGATGGTTAGAACTGAAACTTCAGATCAGCAAAGCATCACAGTAGAATATGGCCATATAGGGGCCATCAACCAATAGTACTAATAATCATATATTCAGCTCAGATAGATCATTTTCACATCCGGTTGAAGACTTCCAAAAGAACATGCAGCCCATAGCATTGGCGGTACACAGCAGATATTCTGATAGCTAAACTGCATCGAGTTGCACCTCCATGCATAACTCACATTAAGAAAAAAATTGACATAAAAGTTTCATGGACCATTGTTTTTAAACTCTAAATTACCCATTCGACAAAAATATACAGCACAAAGATGCTAATCACCAACTTTTTGTGTTTAGACGTTGATTTTTTTTTTCCCAAAAAAAAGCCATAGCAGTTGCACATACCGATTTGTTCTCCTGTGTGGAAATCAAAGACATGGATCCACATATCTTCTCCTCCAGCAACAAACTTATTACCAAGTTTTGGTTCCAATGAAGCTGATTCCACATTGCATGGCATGTCATAGCTTTTCACCAATCCAAAGCTGGAAAAAGAAAGGAAGAAATGTTAGAAGGGAATGCCTACGAAAAGGAAAGAATCCAAATCACAACTTACTGATTTGCATCCCAAAATTTAACTGTAGATCCATCAGCAGTAGTTATATAGCGACCATCCCGACTCACTTCAGCACTTGTTACAGGTGACTTTGTTTCAAGAGTTTGAACAATTTTGCCACTTCGGACATCCCATAACCTGTACAGTCAGAGATCAAATTAAAAGAAGAATCAAGATACAATGATGAGTTGATGAAAGACTTCTGGCCAATAATTGAAAAGGAAAAGAAGAAAAACAATTGAGTAACTGTTCTTCCTTCCATGATGTTTGTGATAAAGATGATGAGGATCTATACCAGTAGATAAAAAGAAAAGGCACGCTTTCCAATAGACTGTTCAAGGTGAAACCATGCACAATATTGAAATGTTTTTCCTTCAAGTATGATAATGAGATAACAGGACCAAAACTAAGCCTACAGAGTACAGATGGAAATAATTCTAAATCAAAGGCATGCTACTGCAACCAATTAGTACATCTAACAGCGCGAGATAGCATCTTGCATCTTGCGGTTGCCTAAGTGCTGAATCTAGTGTCTATTATTAGTAAGCATGATACTGTAATTTATTGGGAGACCATCTCCGACTAACTTTACTGGAACAGTCTCTGATCAAAGCCCACAAATTCATACAAATGCATTAGCATGTAAGAGATTTGGATAACTCATCAAATTAAGTTTCGTTCACATATCCCCCCCAAAAATTTCTATTTCCTATCATGCTTATTATTTAAGAGTATAACTATACAGCTCTAAATTTTGAGCTAAATAGTGTAAAACAAGTTTCATTAAAGATTTTATTGTTAAAAAAAATAAAAAATCAAATAAGCTTAATGCATTTACAATTACCTTCTGTAGGATAAGACAAGCTATTCACATATCCTGTCTTTAGAAATACTAAGCTTAATGACACAGACTGTATTTTGATACTTCACAATGACAGAATCTCAGATATAACAAGATATAATACCCTGGTCCAACCAGTCAAACAACAAAGAGCAAACACAAATGAAAGCAGGTAATTATATGACATCATATGGAATCAGACTTGATACTGGCCATACCTCACACCACCAATATCAGTACAAGAACTTAATATGGTCTGATCACTGTGAAGCCATGCAACAGTTCTGATTGAACCTGGTGAATTGTCAACTTCTCTTGGGGGTGCATCTGGACGATTCAAGTCAAATATACGAAGAATTTTTTCAACTCCACCAGTAAGTAGAAGGTGTGTATCCTGCACAAAGAACAACTCAGATATTGCATGTGCACACCAGACACAAAGGAAAATGCCACGGAAACAGATAAATGTTTTTCAACCAGAAACTATTTTTTTATTAATATTTAAACAAACCCATGTAATTAACTTAAGTAATGCAAATAATACACAGAGATCAGATTATACAAACCTAGAACCAAATAATAATTTTCCAAAAAAGTAAAAATCAAACAGAATGTAAAAAGCAAAATCAAATGGATGGTATAAAAATACAATGGAGGAAAAGAGATACAGCTGAAAAAAATCTAAGGTTACCTAGAAAGCAATTGAAAGACACCAAAACTATAGCCCGCCTACTTATTATCCATCTCAAATTAAAACATCTTTGAACTTTGGTGCGCCAAAATATAGGAAGAGAAAAAAGGACACACACCTAGAACAAGGCCCAGGCTCATAGCATCTGGCAAGAAACCCAATTCAAACTAGATTGATTTTGTATTTGCAGAGAACCAAAACTACGTAAATCAATGTATAAACAATCTGCTTAGTTAAATAACTTTAACAGACATTGAGACACCATTAAAACTTTTGAAGGCACTTTCAAGCAAATACCAGAAAACAACATTGTTATAAATTTTGAATTTGGTTTAAGCATCTTCTTTGATGGATCAATCATGTGTTGACTCCTCTAACATTGATTAGCAGGTCACTGTCTTTAAATGTGAAGACTATGGACATTTAAAGAACCGTAAAAAACAAACAAAAACAGACTCAAGGAATAAGAAAGTAATAGAATAGAAAAGGTAAATTCAATTCTACCTCTGAAAATGTGCATGCTCGAACAATATGCTTATGCTCAAAAGAGTGTAATTCATCCCCTGTCAATGCATCCCACAGTTTTCTGCAAACAATACACCAGACATATTATAGAAACTCTCTAAATTTATTGAGTTCATAATTTGTTGATCGTGCAACATCTTTGCACTAGCCACCATGGTTAAGCATGAGAGAGAGAGGGTCTTAAAGAAAATTGTCTTAATAGAGGAGTACATGGGTCTCTTGAAAGAAATTCAAAAATTAATAAATATTCATGAATTTCAAAATATAAAAGGAAGGGACTTTAATAACATACGCAGAAAAATCAGCAGAGCCAGATGCTGCACGCAAAGCACTAGTGTCCAGGCAGCAACTCCACACTGCACCCTTGTGCCCCTCAAATGTTCCAATCCAATCACCAGTCTCCCCATTTCTCAACATTGGACTAGAATCTGAATTTCAAAGGATAATATTATTCTGAAGTGAGGAATTACGAAGTCCTGAAGAATAGAGGTTCAACTCCAATTTTCAGTTAACATTTGACTAATCGACCATCATGCAAATCCTAGTTCAGTTTTTTCATGACTAAGTCCACATTTGCACAAGGAGTTGACAAAATGATCCACAAACCTTTCAGGTTATCTTGCATTTGGAAGAAGTGGTGCAGCAAGGAATAAAAATAATGACTATTTGATCCTTTGTTGCCATAGAAAATAAGAGAAAGGAACTTCTTTCATTTTCATTTTCTTTTAAACAGGGAAATTTGCAGATCCAAAACCCGATTCAAGAATAAATTGACACCTAATTTACACTTGGAAAAAAGTTGATCACTAATAATGTAGCCCTCATATTTTCTCATGCATCAAACTTCATTAACAACTAAAACTTTCACTCTAAACAACTGCTTTCCTAATAATTATTCAGATAATAATCCACCTGTGTCTTCTAACGTTGGAACAAGCTTACCCTTAAGTAACCATGTAAGTAAATTGAAGCTACATTTCCAAATAACAAGACAAAAAACTACTTGAAGAATGCCTGATTTACAACTAAACTTGCAGTTACTTTAATCAAAATGTCCACAGGTGAAACATGGAAACAAGCAGAAGAAAACCCGATTCAGAATTACATATGGGATCCAAATTCTAGGTTAAACAGATAATAAAATAATCAGCGTTGAAATATGGGTTCCCAGTCTAAAATAACAAAAGATCACTGATTGACTATCTAAAAATAAATTCGACTGCAATCAAATTCAGGGTTAACACCAGTCAACAAAAGCTAGACCAAGCTTTCAACTAAGCCATAGGTAACAGAAATGAACTGATAACCTTGATGAGTAACGACTAAATGACAATGCAAAGGAAATCCAATTGCTTAATGGAATCCAAAATCACAGTTAACAACAGATGCCCAAATGAAAATGGATAAAATTCACCGCTTAAAACAACAGATAACCGTAAAAAAGAAAGAGAGAGAGAGCAGGCATACCCTTGCTAGCACTGATGAGAAAGAAGCCATCAGGAGTGACAGGACTGTAAAACAAATCCACAACAGGACGTGAATGTCCATGGCACACTAATGGCACTGCCACCTTCTTCTTGTCCATTGTTCCCTCTCAACAACAACAGCAGCAGCACAAATTCAACAAACCCCAAAAACCCTTATGGATCAACAATTCCAAGAACCCAACCCAAAAAAGAAAAATGCCTTACTCTTTATTCATTTATTTTTTCTTTGATACACAACCAAAGCACTTGCACAAAACCCAATTCACCTGTTCAACTACACAACATAATTTGATGTCAAAATTAATCTCCTTCTCTCCCCATAGTGTAGAATGCAGAGGATGTTGCTGGCTTAAGCTATGATTTACTCTTGCTTAGGCTATGCAAAATGTTTTCTATGAAAAATTAATTTTACGAACACATCAAAAAAGAGGAAAAGGAAATGAAATGAAAATTTAAAAATAAATAAAAAAGATAGAGAGTAACTGCTCTGTGAGGGCTAATCGCAGAAGACTTAAATGAGACGGGGGACTGGATTTATAGGGTTGGTTTCCCCCTTTTCTTTTCTTTTCTCTTCTTCTATTTTCCGTTGTTTCATTGTTTTTGTATTTTTTTTAATTTATAAATAATATGAATTAAAGTAAAAAAGTAACGTTAACTAAAAGTAATTTTATAAATTAAAATAGTATAACCTTTTTTACCCTCAACTACTTTACTACCATGTTGTCATGTACATTTCCAAATCATCATGTTGTTTAATATCATTGTCATTGCTAGGCTGCAGTCGGATTATTTATTTTTTTTTTTACATAAAAAATTATTCAATTGTTATTAATGTGTTTTCTAATAAAAAAATTAAACTATATAAAATTTAATATGATATAATCTAGTTCAATTTACATGTTTAAAGATAACTTAAACAATCGATAAAAATATAGTTTGAAAAAAAAATTAAGATGACATATTTATAAATATTAAAATGACAATATATTAGATAAATTCAGATCAACTCGGGTTAACCTGTCAAATCTGTTATCCAAGTTATGAGATCTTAATAATCTTATAGAAAGAAAATAAAAAATTATTAAATTCAATTCTCAATCAATTCAATGTTAAGTAATAAAATTGAAAACAAAATTTAACTAAAAAATAAGTCGAGTCAACTCGGGTTAACCTGTCATACCTG